>ENA-ORSJ01000388-ORSJ01000388.1-human-gut-metagenome-genome-assembly--contig:-NODE-388-length-49032-cov-3.208669_pt1 | contig 49032 bp, 50 predicted proteins | sample MGYA00242191_ERZ509158 | MGnify/ENA primary metagenome ERZ509158 (study PRJEB26280, sample SAMEA2338623) | human gut metagenome | biome: human gut; feature: human-associated habitat; material: faeces...
TGTAATCGCTAACGCGGTTGTAGCTGCAGGGAATCCTCCGCCTTCAGGCGGGGGAAGACGTCAAGATCTCGAAACTTCCCACCCGGGGGAAAAGCCTCCCATGCTGCACACTTGCATCATCGATGAAGAAAGTGTCCTCAATGTGAACACTGCTCTGGAAGTCGCAGAGTTTTTCCGCTTGCGAGCAAGCGAGGCAAAAGAGCGCCTTTTCGAGATACGCAAGGCAGTCTCCTACTGGAAGGAGGAGGCCCTCAGGGTGAACGCCGGGTCAGTTGAAATCGCGGTCATGAAGGAAGCCTACGAGTACTGCCTGCGACACAGGTCCGGAGCATACGTTTTGGGTATCAGCCCTTCATGTTGGCGAAGCGTTCAACCGCCTTGGTAAAACTTGCTATGGTCTGCTCAGCGTCCCCGTGTTCAATGCCGTCGCGCACGCAGTGGCGGATGTGCCCTTCCAGCACCACCTGTCCCACCCTATGCAGGGCGGATTTGGCAGCATTGATCTGGGCGAGGACGTCTTCGCAGGGTACGTCCTTGTCGACCATGCGGTCTATGGCCTCTATCTGGCCCAGAATCTTCTTGAGGCGCCTGTGGAGATTGGGCGCATCCATGCACTGTTTCATGCTACATCCTTGAAGTTCGTTTCTGGTCCGTGCCCATGAAAAAAGGGGCGCAGGACAAGGAGTGAAGGGGACAAGGGCAACTTTTTGCTTGCCTTGCACGCGACAATAAGATATGCAGGCCCTCCACATCAAGTAAGCACATCGGGGCAGCAGCCTGGGGTGCCCGGCAAAAGCCAGGGTAGAAGGGCTAGGGCCTCGATGGAAGATGAACCCAGGAGGTTTTATCATGGCATACGTTACCATGAAGCAGATGCTGGAAACCGGCGTCCACTTCGGCCACCAGACCCGTCGCTGGAACCCCAAGATGCGTCCCTACATCTTCGGTGACCGCAACGGCATCCATATCATCGACCTGCAGCAGACCGTGAAGCTGTTCCGCGTTGCCTACGACAAGGTCGTGGACACAGTTGCCAAGGGCGGCAAGGTCCTGTTCATCGGCACCAAGCGTCAGGCTCAGGAAGCCATTGCTACCGAAGCCACCCGTGCCAACCAGTTCTACGTCAGCAACCGCTGGATGGGCGGCACCCTGACCAACTTCGTGACCATTCAGAAGAGCATTGATCGTCTGAAGAAGCTCGAGACCATGTTCGCCGACGGTTCCATCAACCGTTACCAGAAGAAGGAAATCCTTCTCCACGAGCGCGAAATGCAGAAGCTCGAACAGGCTCTCGGCGGCATCAAGAACATGGATCACCTGCCCCAGCTGGCCTTCATCATCGACCCCAACAGGGAAGACATTGCCGTCAAGGAATGCCGCAAGCTGGGCATCCCGATTGTGGCCGTGACCGACACCAACTGCGATCCCGACCTCATCGACTACATCATCCCCGGCAACGACGACGCCATCCGCGCCATCAAGCTCTTCGTGGGTGCCTTTGCAGAAGCCTGCCTCGAGGGCGAGGCCGCAGCTGCCGACAAGGGCAGCGAGGAAGAGGCCATGGAGAAGGGCGCAGAAGAAGCTGCCCAGTAGTTTCTGATTAGACGACAGTCATACAACCGACACATAAAGGCAGTATTGTCTTCCAAGGACGATGCTGCCTTTGTTTGAAAATTCAAGGAGATCTCAATGGCCATTACTGCTGCAATGGTGAAAGACCTGCGTGAAAGAACTGGCGCTGGCATGATGGATTGCAAGAAGGCCCTCGTGGAAGTGGGCGGCGATATGGAAAAGGCCGTCGACTACCTGCGCGAGAAGGGCATGGCCAAGGCCGCCAAGAAAGCCGGCCGCGCCACCAGTGAAGGTCTGGTGGTCTTTGCCGAGAATGCCGACGCCACCAGGGTTGCCATGGCTTCCCTGCAGTGCGAGACCGACTTCGTGTCCCGCGGTGACGACTTCAAGGATCTCGCTGCCCGTGTTGTGAACGCAGTTCTCGAGAACAAGCCCGCCGACGCCGAAGCCCTGCAGGGCCTGGTTGGCGAGGATGTGAACAACCTCATTGCCAAGATTGGCGAGAACATGCGCCTTGGCAAATTCTATGTGTACGACCGCGCTGCCAACGAGGTTGTGGGTCAGTACCTGCACACCGCCAGCGGCAAGCTGGGCGTCATGGTTGTGCTTGAGGTTGGCAAGCCCGAGACCGCTGCCAACGAGCAGGTGCAGAACCTTGCCCGCGAAATCGCCATGCAGGTCGCTGCCCTGCGTCCCATGGCCCTCGATCGCGCAAGCCTCGCTCCCGAAGTCATCGAGCGCGAGCGCAACGTGTACCGCGAGAAGGCCCGCAACGACGGCAAGCCCGAGCAGATCATCGAGAAGATCGCCGAAGGCGCAGTGGTGAAGTTCTGCAAGGAAGTCTGCCTCCTCGACCAGCCCTACATCCGTGACGACAAGAAGAGCATCTCCGATTTCGTCAAGGAGACCGGCAAGGCAGTGGGCGACACCATTACCGTGAAGTCCTTCGAGCGCATCGAGCTCGTCGCAGAGGAAGCTCCGGCAGAAGCTGCCGAGTAGTCTTTCCCAAAGGCATATTTTTCGGGAGGGGTCCTTCGGGATCCCTCTCTTTTTTTGCCCTGCAAAAGGGAAGCCTCTCCTGGCCCACGTTGTCCGGGCAATGCTTTTTTCCTATGATAGCAGCACTGTTTTTCTCTCTTTCAAAAGCACAATGGAGGCAAGATGGACCAGACAACGCTTTTGCGCCTGCATGAGATCGGCATTGACGCTGAAGAGCTTCTCGAACGCTGCATGGGCAACGAGAAGCTCGCCTGCCGCCTGCTGCTCAAATTTGTGGATGATAGGAATTACGATAGCCTGACCGATGCCCTGGCAGCCAACGATACGGAAAAGGCCATAGCGGCTGCCCACGCGCTCAAGGGCATGTGTGGCAACCTCTCCATGAAAAGGCTGCAGACTTTGTTCGAGACTGAGCTCACCCTTTTGCGTGGAGGGGATGTTGCCGCAGCCAGGGAGCTTTTTGGCGAGGCAAGCGCTGTCTATACCGAAATACGGCTTGCCCTGCCCTCTCTTTTGGGCCCCATTGGCTAGTCTACGGTCCCGATAATCCGATTTTGTTCTGCGAGGTTCCCGTGAAGAACAGTACCCTCAAAATTTTCCTCAGATTTGCAGTTTTTCTGCTCATCACCATCTTCTGCGTGCTTGCCGTTCATGTGTTGCGGGAGAACACGCTGCAAAACGCCCAGAAGGTGGGTATGGTCAGCACGAGCAACTTTGCGGCAGAGGTGCACCGGAACTTCATGATCATGGAAAGCCAGCTCAAATTCGGGGTTGCCCTGCTGGAGGGAGAAATCGGCAAGGGACGGGAGCATGTGGAAAAAATCGCGAGACCCTTCATGGACCAGGCACGCAAGGTGCTGGACAGCAGCATGACCCCCTACATAGTGGGAGAGGATGGCCGTGTCATCGTGTCATCTGGCGAGCAATATCCCATGACCAGTCTGGATATGTCCAAAAAGGCCTGGTACGCGGACACAATCGCACGGGGTGGAGAGATTTGCTACACGGATGTCTACAGGGAGCAGGCAACTTCCAGGCCAGTCATTACCATTGCCAAAAAGTTCAGCCACTCCAATCACGTCATTGCCTTTGACGTGTACACGGATATCTATGACCTCTATTTCGACAGGAGCATGCTGCGCAGCGGGGAATCCTTCTTCTTCAGTGACAGCAGCGGGGGGCTCTTATACGCCTGTACGCCGCTTACTCTGAACGAAGAAGCTCTCAAGAATTATGTGCGCTGGATCATAAAGGGAATCAAGGCAGGAAAATTCGATCCGTATGATTCGTTTCTGATCGATTTTGACGGAAGGCGCAGGGCAGTCTACTACACAAGGCTCGACAACGGCTGGTACAGCATCATGACAGTGCCCCAGTCAAACATTGTCAGGGATGTCAATCTGCTCTATGGCATACTGGGCATAGCCATACTGTTGTTCATGAGTGCCATTATCTTTTTTTCCTGGCGAGAATTGCGTGCCAGGGGGCTCATGGAGCGCTCCATTGCTACCATTGGCGTGCTCGGCAATCACTACGCTGCCATTTACCGCATCAACTACGAAAAAAATACCTACGAAATGATCAAGGGCACGCCCTACGCCCGGGCCAGACTGGAGAAAAACGGCAGCTACGACGATCTGCGCAACGTGGTGGTTGGCTACTTCGAACCCAAGGGCGTGGAACTTTTCCTGGAAAACTTTTCGGTTGCCAATATGCGCAAGCTGGTGGAACAGAAGGTTCGCAACTTTGTGGGGGACTTCCAGCGCATGTGCGATGGTGTCTACCGCTGGACCAGCGTGTACCTGCTCTTTGACGACTCCCTGGCTCCAGGAGAGGTTGTTCTGTGCTTCCGTGACATAGAGGACGAGAAGCAGAAGGAGCAGCGGGAGAGGAAGCTTTTGCAGGACAGCCTGGAAATGTCCCGGCAGAGCGAAAAGTCCAAGCAGAACTTCTTCAGCAATGTCTCCCACGAGATGCGGACTCCGCTCAATGCCATCATGGGCATGAGCGAGCTTGCCCTGAAAAGGCTGGGACAGTGGGAAGAAAGTCGCAACGACAGGAGTGCCGACGGGAAGAACTCCGACGAGAGCATGGACAAACTGCGTCACTGCATTGAACAAATCCGTTTTTCCGGGCGGCAGATGAAGAATCTCATCGATGACATCCTTGAGATTTCGCGCATGGAACAGGGCAAGTTTTCCCTGAACAACGAACCCCTGAACCTCTGGCAGTGCCTCAATGACGCCCTTGCACCCTATTTTCTCCAGGCAACTTCGGAAAAAAAGACCTTTCTTTTCAAGATGGAGAAAAGCAGGGAGACAGTCCTGGGGGATCCTCTGCGCATAGCCCAGGTCATGAACAACCTGATTTCCAATGCCTTCAAGTTTACGGACGAGGGTGGAACCATCAGGGTCGAGGTGGAGCGTCTTCCCCAGGAGGGGGTGGCAAAGTACCGCATTACTGTCAGCGACAACGGGGCAGGCATGTCCAAGGACTTTCTGCCCCTGGTCTTTACTCCCTACAGCCGCGACACCAGCTTTGCTGCCAGAAAGACAGTCGGCACAGGCCTTGGCATGCCCATCACAAGACATCTTGTGGAGCAGATGAACGGCGAGATCAGCGTGCAGAGCGAGGAGGGTGCGGGCACAACCTTTACCGTGGTCCTTCCCTTTGCCCTGGTCCAGGAGGACGATGCGGGACAGGCGGTTGAAGAGTCTTGCTCCGTAGAGAGCCAGAAGAAGGATGGTTTCGACCTTTCTGCGCTTTCAGGCCTGCATGTGCTGGTTGCCGAGGACAATGCCATAAACATGGAGCTTGTGACCGAGGTTTTGACCATGCAGGACATGCATGTGACCCAGGCATGGAACGGCAAAGAGGCAGTGGATCTCTTTGCCCAGAGCAACCCCTTCCACTACGCCATCATCCTGATGGATATGAGAATGCCTGTCATGGACGGCTGCGAAGCTGCCAGAGCCATACGCGAACTGAAGCGCGAGGACGCCTCTGTTCCCATTGTGGCTGTGACTGCCAACGCCTTTGCAGAAGATATCCTTGCCTCGACCGAGGCCGGCATGAACGGCCATGTCTCTAAGCCCCTGGACTTTGGGCAGCTGTTACGCCTCCTTGCCCAGCTTGTAGGCACAAGGTAGGAATGGGCTTTTGTATCGCTAAGGCGCGAAAGGAAGTTGAGCATGGAAATGGGCAAGCGTGTGTTCTCCAGCAAATTCCCGGAACTTTTCAGGGAGCTGGACAACTACATTGAGCGGTTTCGGGGCAAGGAATTGTTCCTTGTGGGCTCAATGCCTGAAGTTTGCGGGGGCTTCATACGGCAGACTCCCCAGTCCAGACATTTGAGCGAAGCCCTCAAGGGAAAAGACATATCTTTTTCCCAACTCCTTTTGCGCACGATAGAAGAGAAGGGAATGAGTCAGGCTGACTGCTACAAGAAGGCCCTCGTGGACAGGAAGCTCTTCTCCAAGATCCGCTCAAATCTACAGTACAGGCCTTCGAAGGAAACCGTTCTGGCCTTTTGCGTTGCCCTTGAGCTGGATTTGGACGATACGGAAAAGCTGCTCAAGGCTGCGGGCTACGCGCTTTCCAACAGCAGGGATTTCGACATCATCGTGCGCTTTTTCATCGAGAAGGGGCTCTTCAACATCATGGAAATCAATGAAGCCCTGCTCGAATACAATCAGCCTCTCTTGAGCTGCAGATAGGGGCTGACAACAATCTGTGTGCAAGATTTGCCACGATTTCGTGTGAACTCTGTCCACGGCAAAATGTCGCCTGCTAAGCGACCTCTTTCGCCATGTGAACCGCTACAAGAAAGACCAACGGCATAGCCGTATATGGAGGTTTCACATGGCAAACAGCAATCTCACAGAAATGCTCTTCATCCTCGATCGCAGCGGTTCCATGTCCGGACTGGAGGAGGATACCGTAGGCGGATTCAACAGCATGATAGCCCAGTGGAAGGCCCGCAATGTGTCGGTCATCGTGAACACCATGCTCTTCGATCACGAAATATTGTTCCTCCACGACAGGGTCAGCATAGAAAATGTTCAGCCCATGACAAAGAACGAGTACTGGGCTCGCGGCAACACTGCTCTCTACGACGCTGTGGGCACAGGCATCAAGCACCTCAAGAAGATCCACAAATACATTCGCCCTGAAGACGTGCCGGGACATGTGACCGTTGTCATCACCACGGATGGCTACGAGAACGCCAGTACTGCCTACACCGCGCAAATGGTGCATGACCTCATCTCCGAGCAGAAGAAGCAGGGTTGGAAGTTCATCTTTCTTGGCGCGGACATAGATGCTGAGACAGTGGCTCAAACCCTGGACATAGACAGGGGCATGGCCTTCAGCATCAACAAGAGCGCCGAGAGCGCAAGGGACAGCTTTGTTTGCGTTGGGGCTGTCTGCACAGCTCCCGGTGGGTTCGACAGAGGAGCGCTCAGGCAGCAGCTGAAGAAGCATCTGCGCAAGAGCGGCGCCAAAAAGGGGGGCGCAGACGCGCAGTTGCCAAAGCCGGAATAGCAAGACAAGACCCGGGAAAACACAAAGGGAAGCGAACAGTGGGCAAAAAAGTCCTTGTTCGCTTCCCCAGACGAAAAAGGCGCTTTTGCAAGCGTCCAAAACACAAAAAAGCATCCTCTCTCAAGGGAGCGGGAGATATCCTGCTCACCCGGGAGGGGATGCTTTGTGGTACCGCAGACCAGAATTGAACTGGTACAGCCTGGGGCCGGGAGATTTTAAGTCTCCTGTGTCTACCGATTCCACCACTGCGGCGAAAATTTCTTCTGTTCTTGCCAATGGCCGATTTCTTCAGCCTGGGACAAGAATTGACAAAACCCTTTCTGCTGGCAAAGAATGCCGTGCCAAAGAAAGTGACAGCTACTGCTACCACGATCAAAGACTCACTTCAAGGAGAAAGGGCATGAATCTACTGGACACTCTGACGCTGGCTTTTTGCAGGCTCGGCATAGCCGGACTTTCCAAATGGGCTCCCGGCACCTGTGGTACCTTTTTGGCCCTGCTGGTAGCTCCCTGGCTTTTTCAGCCCCTGGACTTCAAGATGCGTCTGGCCCTCTTGGTCGTCCTCTTTTTCGCGGGCTCGTTCGCTGCGACAAGGGCCGAACATCTGCTGGGCTGCAAGGATCCGGGCTCTGTTGTCATTGACGAGCTTGTAGGATCCTGGATTGCCATTCTGCCCTTTGCCGGGGGCAGCTGGAGCCTTTTGTTGCTTGCCTTTGTCATCTTCAGGATCTTCGACATTGCGAAGCCCTGGCCCATTCACGCCTCGGAAAACTGGCTTCCCGATGGCTTTGGCGTCATGATAGACGACGTGGTAGGCGGCATCATGTCCATGATAGTCCTGCTGCTCATGCGTGCCGCAGGCATTCTCAGCGTGCCGCTGATTGTCCTGTAGCCTACTTCATGCGGTAGGTAATACGTCCCCTTGTAAGATCGTAGGGGGAGAGCTCCACCTTGACGCGGTCGCCGGGCAGGATACGAATGTAGAATTTGCGCATTTTGCCGGAAATGTGGGCAAGCACCTTGTGTCCGTTGGTCAGTTCGACCAGGAACATGGCATTGGGAAGGGCTTCTTCGACGACACCGTCAACTTCAATGGAGTCTTCTTTGGACATGGTACCTCCGGGCTGAATGTCTGCCGGCTTTCTCCAGGGAAAGAGGATTTGGGAAAACCGGGGCTTTGGAATCCTGATGCAAAAGAGCTGCCTGTACTCTGGCTGCCTTTCCCTGCCCCTTTTTTGCAAAATACCTGAAGACACAGGCCAAAAGGCGGGAAAAATACGGCCTCGCGCGGCAAGTTCTTGCAACAAAAAAGGTACTTTGTCAATGTGAAATTTTCTGATTTTGTCTGCACTGCAAGGAACTTGGGCCCGATTTTGTGATGGCGATCAGTCTATTTTGGCAGTCTATTGGGGATGGTATTCCTGCAGGCTCGCCTTGCGCAACAGAAGCCACAAGCCAAGGAAAATCATGGGCAGGCTCAAAATCTGCCCCATGGTGAGCCAGCCAAAGGCAAGGTAGCCCAGCTGGGCATCGGGCAGACGCACAAATTCCACTGCAAAGCGGCAGATGCCGTAGCCCAGGCAAAAAAGGCCTGCAGTCTGGCCTGTGCGGCGCTGGCTGCGGGTGAAGCAAAGAAGCACAATGAAGAGCACGATGCCTTCCAAAAAGCCCTCGTAGAGCTGGGAAGGATGGCGAGGGTATGGACCGCCGGTGGGAAAGATCATGCCCCAGGGGAGGGTGGTCACCTTGCCCCAGAGCTCGCCGTTGATGAAATTGCCCATGCGCCCGAAAAATAGTCCTGGAGGGACCAGGGGTGTGATGAAGTCCGCGATGTCGAGAAAGCCCTTCTTCCTTGTCTTTGCAAAGTAGAAGAAGGCTGCGGCAAGGCCTAGGGCTCCGCCGTGGAAGGACATGCCACCGTTCCAGAAGCGGAAGATCTCGGCAGGTTCATCAAGGTAGAGCGGAAGATCGTAGAAGAGGATATAGCCAATGCGGGCTCCGAGGACGAGGCCCAGCATGCAGATGGTCACAAGATCGTCCACGTCCCGGGCCTTCCAGCCGTATCTGGGAGCGCGGATGCGGCCTATAAGCCAGCCAAGCAGAAAGCCCGCCACGTACATGAGCCCGTACCAGCGGACAGTGAGGCTGCCGATGGTAAAGGCAACGGGATCAAAGGATGCGTCCATGTATTGTCGGCGCGCACCTGCGAGGGCTTGCGCCTCCTCCTTCCTGTATTTTGGGTCGCTTTGGGCACAACTTTAGAGCCCTTGGCGGCACGAGCTCCTTGTATGCCGTAGGGAGCCTTCGCGCAAGGGCAGCTGTTTTTCCTTAGTCCAGGCCCAGAAGCCAGCGCCCGAAGCTTTGCGGTTCCGGGGGATTCGGGGCCTGCCAGCCAGTGTCCAGGCGGGCGTCACTGAAGATGAGCCTTTCGAGCATGAGATTGTCTTCATGGTCCAGGACCACGAGGAGCATGAAGGGAAGCTGCGCATTGGGCCGCAGGGACAACAGTTTTCTGCCTATGGCAAGTCCGGAGCCAAAGCGCAGGTCATGGACCAGAAGGTAGTTCAGAGTGCCGGCAGTGTGTGGATCCAGGGGATGCAGGTTGTGGCTTCCCCTGTCACTGGCCTCGGTCTGATGTTCCTCGTCCGGAGGAAGAAAGGAAAGGGCCACAATGGCTGCCTGTCGTCCCCTTTCCGAAAAGGGCCTGTACACGGGCAAAAGCATGAGGCCAAGGAAGTCGCGACAGTAGCCGGACTGTGCTGCAAGATGCGCCTGAAGGTTGATGGGAACAGGCGTGTAGCTAAGGGCTGCTCCCCTGGCATTGCCAAGGCCGCTTATGCTCTGTTCCTGCTGCACCAGTTTTCCGTCCTGTCCCTTTTCCACGTAGATGGCCCGCCAGAACAGGGGCGAGAAGAAGTCCGGCAGGATTTCCATGCGCACCACTTCCCTGCCCTCGGCCTTGAGGGTATCGGCAAAGTGCTTGCCTGCCAGTGCATTGAGGCCGATGTTGGTGCAGGGATAGAGGAAAAGCCAGGCTATGCCTGCCATGGCAAGAATGCGCGCGTAGCTTTTGCGAACGAGTGCGCAGACGAACAGAGCGATCAGCGGGATGGTCAGAAAAAGATCGACTATGAAGTTGGCGTTGAGCCTGACCCTGTAGGACGAGAAGGGCAAAAAGATCATGGTCCCGTAGGTCGTGAAGCAGTCTAGGGCTATGTGGATGAGAAGACAGGACGCAAAGCACAGCCAGAGGGTCTTTATCCCCAGTCTGTGAATGGTCGCCTTCCTGCGCAGGGGCCAGGCTATGAGAGCAAGGAAAAGGGCCGTGAAGGGGACCAGGGCCAGGGAATGCGATATGCCTCTGTGCAGATTGAGAAAGAGGGAGGGTGTAGAGGCAAAGAGAATGTCAATGTCCGGCAGACAGGCCGCGAGCACGCAGAAAAAGGGAAACCAGGCAGTTCTTGGCTTTCTTGGCAGGACCTGCGAGACAAGGAGGCCCGATACGGCGTGGGTGACTATATCCATATGTTTTCGCCAGGGTATCAGACATTACTGTCTGAAGGGGGAGCGCTGCTTGGGAACTTCCCTGTAGGAGGGATGCTCGGGATCAATGCCCTGCAGACCGCGGCGAAACTGTGTCATGCGCCAGTTCTGCATGGCCTCGAAGACGGCCGGCTGGTTCAGGCGGTAGAAGTAGTAGTCCTTGCGGGAGGCAACGCCCGGTATGGGGTAGCGCGCGTCGGACATGGGGTCAGGTCCTCCCTTGCCGTAGTACTCCCTGTCCACCCTGGCAGAATCAGTGCTGATGTCCTTCGGGCCACAGGCAAAAAGGCCAAGGCAGGACATGCACAAAAGCAGGGTGAAAAGGACGCGGATTCCCCTGACAGGGCTTTGCCCCCCTGAACGGGCATCTGTATGTCTTGTCGTATCCATATTGCCCCCTTGTATGCGGGAAGCTTGTTTGTTCGATGATGTTCCGTACAATGTACGGTTTTGTTCTGCTTCTGCTGAACTTTTCGACTATACAGATTGCGGGAAATGTGGGCAAGAGCTCTTTCGCGCACAAAATTGCAGTAAAATAGCCCGTTTTGCTCATGCCCACACAAAGGACAAGTCAGGCTAGGCCATACGTGATCTGGCGTTTTTGCGCAGTCCACCTATCCGTTGGGATGCTGTTTCAGACTGTCGTTCAGGGCGCCCTCGGTCTGTTCAATCATGAGCTTCACCTTGTTGGCGCTGATACCGCCCACAGCAGCGGCAGCTGCCAAGTCCCTACCCGTTATGTCCTTGCCCTTGCCGTTCACGACAGAGCAGTGTTCGCCGTTTATGCCGGGGCAGGAGGTAATGTCGTAGGCAGGGGCAAGGTGCCAGTGGAAGGTTTCGTCCATGAGGAAGGAGAAGTTTTTTGAGTGATCGTCCCTGTTGCCTGCCTTCACGTTGAAGATCATGAGGCGCACCATCTTCTCCACATCGCGCGCGTCCTTTGTGAGATCCATGGTCATGCGGATAAGATTCTCGTAGTCCAGCGTAGGCAGGCGGTGCGAGGCGTGCAGAAGGCCGCAGGCCGTGTGGGTGTGGATTTTGAGGATGCCGTTTTTTCCGAAAGTTCTGTCGAAGCGTTTGATGGCAAAAAAGCCCTCACAAGTTTTCGAGGGAAGGAGGCGCGTTTGGGGCATATCGACCCCAGCCTTTTGTGCGGCAAGCGAGAGTCTGTACTCCTGAAGCCCTGCATCCGGTGCATCCTGCAGGGAGCGGAATTTCACTATCCAGGGAACAGGCAAGCCATTTCTGTCCGGCAAGGAGATACTGATTTTGGGTCTGGCTCCGGAAAGCGAACCACTCAGACTTAACAGGGTATCGATATATCCGCCCTTGTAGGAGTGTTCCCCCAAAAGTCTTTCAGATTCTCTTGCCAGGGTGTCTGGATCCATGAGCACCTCTTCTGGGGTAGCAGAAGACATGTCTGGCTCGTATTCCAGTGCACCCATCGCGTTACTCCCTGCCAGTGTCAACCTTTCCAGGGGAGATGTCTGTGCAAGCGAGCGTCCAATACGAGACAACACGCGATCCAGCAGCAAGAGGCCCCAGCCGTCAGGAAGGCTGTCGTGAAAGACACCGAAGAGGCCGTCGAAAGTGTGCTTGTGATCACAGAAGATCTCGCTTCGCAGCGGAAGGAAATAGGGGGAAAGAGCGATGTTCCTTTCCAGAAAATCGGGGGCATACTGGAATAGTATTTCATGCCCTTGCTGAGCGAGGATACCAACCGGCATGCGGGAGCCAAAATGGTTCAAAAAGACGCGAACGTTCATGGTTCTCCTCTCTCGCTGGTCATTTTTCTGCTTCGCTTGCGGGGGCGAGAATTCTTGGCAAAAAGCGACATCGGAGGCGGGGGCTGGAAAAGTTCAGCCACTTCCTTAAGTTCCTCAAGAACAAGAGCCAGAGCGAGAAAGGAGCGAAGAGAAATCTCGCCACTTGTCTCGAAGCGACGAACACTTGCGAGAGAAACGCCCGAACGCTCGGCCAATTCTGCCTGGGTGATGTTCAAAAGCAGTCTGCGTTCCCTTGCCCTTTTTGCAAGCCCCATCTGGACATCATGAGGCGTCTGAAGTGCCGGATGAATATTCATTAGATGTCCCTATACTACTAGTATATGATCATTTAATTACTAAAATCACCTATAAACGCTATTATATTATGAGAAAAAAGTGAAGACTGGATGCTGGTACTGTTCTTTGCGAACGTCTTGGGAAGGGCAGGAAAACGGCTCCTGCAAGCACTTTTGTCTGAAAAACGGTCGAAAATCGCCCCCGGTTTGACAAGGACGCTTTTCGGGGGGTACTACTTTTGGCACTTTATCGGATTTTCAAGGACGGCCCAAGTCCAATCAGGGAGTACATGCCATGCTCCCCCTGCCCGCCTGGACGTTGGCCGCGTTGCACCGTGTGCAACCTTCCTGCCCTCACCCGAAAACGGTTCCTGGCACCATGCGGGAAGCCGGGACCTTCGGGAAATCCCGGGGCTGGAAGCCGGAACCCCAACGCGGGAGGAAACATTGGCACATTCCAAAAAAATCGTCTGGCTGCCCCTGATGTGCATCCTTTTCATGGGGCTGGGCCTCGTATTCCAGGCAGACAATGCGCTTGCCCAAGGCAAGAAGAGCGCGCAAGCAAAGCCACAGAGCGTTGACAGTCGCGGCATCTGGCTTGAACGCGCCAAGAAAAATACGGATTTTATGCGCGGCAAGGCATCCTGGTATGGCAACGGATTTCATACGGGCGCAACGGCAAGCGGTGTTCCCTACGACATGTACACCTTCACTGCCGCCCACAGGACACTTCCCTTTGGCACCATTGTGCGCGTGACGGATCAGCACAATGGCAAGAGCGTCATGGTATGCGTCACGGACAGGGGCCCCTTTGTGAAGGGCCGTATTATCGACATGTCCTACGCAGCAGCTGATCGCATAGGTCTGGACAACAAGGGAGTCTCCACAGTCAATCTCGAGGTCGTCAGCGACGAGAAGGGCAAGCCCCTGGACGCGGCACAAGCCTTCTTCGTTGAACTCGACAGCGCCGCAGGCGCTGAGCGCTACGGCCCCTACGACAATTTTGCAGACGCCGCTGCCCTGCAGCAGGCGCTCTCCGTGGCTCACCCCAAGGCCAACGTGGTCCTGGACCACAAGGCATCCACACAGAACAAGGCTCAGTAGCCGGCAGATTTTTGAAGGCCGGAAAGTCCGGCAAAAAAAGGAGCAGTCCCTTCCGCTTCGTGCGGGATGGGACTGCTCCTTGAATTTTTGTCCTTGGGAATTAGCCTAGGATGTAGCCTGCCACGATGTCGCCCATCTTCTCGCAGCCAACGAGGGTCTTGCCCTCTTCCATGATGTCGGCTGTGCGGTAGTCCTTGAGGGCGCGGCTTACGGCCTGTTCGATAAGCTCTGCTTCTTCGGGCATGTCAAGGCCAAGGCGCAGCAGCATGGCTGCGGACAGGATGGTTGCCAGGGGGTTGGCCTTGTCCTGGCCCGCGATGTCGGGTGCGGAACCGTGAATGGGTTCGAAGAGAGCCGGAGCTGTGCTTCCCATGGAGGCAGAGGGGAGCATGCCCAGAGAGCCAGTGATGGCAGCTGCCTCGTCGGAGAGGATGTCGCCAAAGAGGTTGCCCGTGAGCAGCACATCGAACTGCGAGGGATCGCGCACAAGCTGCATGGCGGCATTGTCCACGTACATGTGGGAGAGTTCCACCTCGGGGTAGGACTTTGCCACATCAGTCACGATCTCGCGCCACAGGCGGGAGGTCTCGAGCACGTTGCTCTTGTCTATGGAGCACACGCGCTTCTTGCGCTTCATGGCTGTCTCGAAGCCCACCTTTGCGATGCGGCGGATTTCTTCCTCGGAGTACAGCATGGTGTTGTAGCCGGTGCGCATGCCGTCGCGCTCCTCGATGCCGCGGGGCTGACCGAAGTAGATGTCACCGGTAAGTTCGCGCACGACAATGAGGTCCAGGCCCTTCTTCGCAGTCTCGGGCTTGAGCAGGCAGGCGCCGGCAAGCTCTGGAAGAAGCAGGGCAGGGCGCAGGTTGGCAAAGAGGCCCAGTTCCTTGCGGATGCCGAGAATGCCCTTTTCGGGGCGCTTTTCCGGGGGCAGGTTGTCCCACTTGGGACCGCCCACGGCACCCAGGAAGACTGCGTCTGCGGCCCTGCAGGCAGCAACGGTCTCGGCAGGCAGGGGATTGCCTGTGGCATCATAGGCTGCGCCGCCAATGAGGGCCTCTGTGAAGACAAGTTCCTTGCCGCTGCGCTTTGCAGCGGCCTCAAGGGCTTTGCGGCCCTGGGCAACGATTTCCGTGCCTATGCCGTCGCCCGGAAGAAGGCAGATGGTTTTGCTCATGGTATTTGTGCCGCTCAAGCGGCTTCTCCCTTAGTTTGCGCCCAGACGGGCCTTCACGTAGTTGACAAGGCCTCCCTTGGAGACAATTTCCGCCATGGAGGCGGGAATGGGAGGACAGGACCAGGACTTGCCGTTGGTTTCATCCGTGATGGTGCCCGTTTCGGTGTTCACTTCCAGAATGTCTCCGTCCTGGATGTCGTTAATGGCGTCTCCGAGCTCGAAGAGCATGAGACCTGTGTTGAAAGCGTTGCGGTAGAAGATGCGGGCAAAGCTGTGGCCCACCACGACCGGAATGCCTGCGCCGAGGATGGCGATGGGGGCGTGCTCGCGCGAGGAACCGCAGCCGAAGTTGCGGCCGGCAACCAGAATGTCGCCGGGCTTGACCTGCTTGACCCACTCTGGGTCAAGGCCAGCCATGCATTTTTCACCCAGGATTTTGGGATCCCCGGTCACGAGATAGACAGCGGGGATGATTGCGTCCGTATCGATATGGTCGCCGACCTTGCGGACAGTACCTTTGTACAGCATGTGACCTCCTAGAGGGCATCGGGCCCGATGATGCGTCCGGCAACGGCGCTGGCTGCGGCAGTGAGCGGGTTTGCCAGATAGACTTCGCTCTCGAGGCTGCCCATGCGGCCCCTGAAGTTTCTGTTGGTGGTGGAGATGGCGCGCTCGCCGTCGCCAAGGATACCCATGTAGCCGCCAAGGCAGGGGCCACAGGTGCAGGGACCCACGATGCAGCCGGCTTCCATGAAGATCTCGATAAGGCCTTCCTTCAGGCACTGCTTCCACACTGTGGGCGTGGAGGGCAGGATGATGCAGCGAACACCCTTCTTGACCTTGCGGCCCTTGAGGATGCTGGCAGCATCCTGCATGTCGGAGAAGCGGCCGTTGGTGCAGGAGCCGATGACCACCTGCTGGATCGGCACATCGCCAAGGTCTGCCACGCTCTTCACATTGCTCGGGATGTGCGGACAGGCGACCACAGGGCCCTGGCCGGTCACATCGATGGTGATTTCCTGCTCGTAGGCGCAGCCTGGATCAGCGGCAAACTTCGTGTTGATGTCCGTGCGCTTGTGGGCATGGCAGTAGGCAATGGTCTTGTCGTCGCAGGCAAAGAGGCCTGCCTTGCCGCCTGCCTCGATGGCCATGTTGGCCATGGTGAGGCGACCTTCCACCTCGAGGTTGTCGATGACTGAGCCGCCGAACTCAAGGGCCTTGTAGAGGGCGCCGTCAACGCCAATCTTGCCAATGAGCATGAGGATGAGGTCCTTTGCGCGCAGATTCCTGTCCGCAGTACCCTCGAAGTTCACGCGTATGGTCGCGGGCACCTTGAACCAGTTTTCGCCAAGGGCCATGCCGGCAGCGATGTCCGTGGAACCCATGCCAGTGGCAAAGGCACCGATGCCGCCGTAGGTGCAGGTGTGGGAGTCTGCACCAATCACAAGGTCGCCGGGAGCCACAATGCCCTGTTCGGGCAAAAGGGTATGCTCGACGCCGGCGTCACCGCCCTCGTAGTAGTGGGTGATCTGCTGTTCCTCGGCAAAGGTGCGGCTTACGATGACCTGATTTGCGGAGGCAATGTCCTTTTGGGGTGTGAAGTGGTCCATGACAAGGGCTATCTTGTCCCTGTCAAAGACCTTGGTGGCACCCATGGCCCTGAAGGCCTTGATGGCAAGGGGACCGGTAATGTCGTTTGCAAGCACCATGTCGAGGCGGCAGTTGACGATCTGTCCGTCGCTTTTGATTTCCTCGTCCGTGTGGCGTTGCAGTATTTTCTGTGCAAGTGTCTGAGGCATGTTTGACTCCAAGGGCCCCGCAATTCGCGGGGCCCGCATGTGCTGTTTACTCCGGAGCGTGCTGGCTGTGGACGCGCTGTCCGGTTGTTTCCAGTTCCTCGAGGCGGTTCAGGGCATTCACATAGGCCTTGGCAGAGGCCACGATGACGTCCGGATGGGCGCCGCGGCCCACAGCCTTGACGCCGTTTTCGGAAATGCGGACAGTCACCTCGCCCAGGGCGTCGGAACCGCCTGTGATGGCGTTGATGCTGTAGTTCTCAAGCTGGGGCTGTCTTCCCACAATCTGGCAGATGACGTTGAAGACAGCGTCCACTGGACCTGCGCCAAAGCCTGCCTGGCCCCTTTCCTCGCCGTGCACGTCCATGAGGATGGCTGCCGTAGGCGGAATGCCGCCAGCGTCGGAGCTCTGGATGGAGACGTGGTTCAGGCGATAGACATCGGGCTTGCGGTAGATCTTCTCCTGCACCATGGCCATGAGGTCTTCGTCGTAGATGGTCTTCTTGACGTCGGCAAGGTCCTTGATGGCCTCGAAGACCACCTGCAGCTGCTCGTCCGTGAGCTTGTAGCCAAGGGCTTCGAACTTCACGCGCACTGCTTTGCGGCCGCTGTGCTTGCCAATGACAAGGTTGGTCTCTGTGCGGCCAACGGAAGCGGGGGTCATGATCTCGTAGGTCTGGCGGTTCTTGATCATGCCGTCCTGATGGATGCCGGACTCGTGGGCAAAGGCGTTGGCGCCCACAATGGCCTTGTTGTTGGGGATGGGCTTGCCGATGATCATGGAGAGCAGGCGGCAGCTCGGATAGAGCTGGGCAGTGTCTATGCCGCACTCAAGGCCGAAGTAGTCCTTGCGCACCACAGCGTTCATGACCACTTCTTCCAGGGCTGCGTTGCCGGCCCTCTCGCCAATGCCGCTCAAGGCCACTTCCACCTGGCGTGCGCCCACCTTGAGGGCTGCCAGGGAGTTGGCTACGCCAAGGCCAAGGTCGTCGTGGCAGTGTACGGAGAAGATGGCCTTTTCAGCACCCTCGGTATTGCGGATGACGTAGTCGATGAGTTCCGCGTACTCGGCAGGCTCTGCGTAGCCCACTGTGTCGGGAAGGTTGATGGTGGTGGCACCGGCAGCGATGGCTGTGGCGCAGGCCTTGCAAAGGAAGTCCTTGTCCGAGCGGGAGGCGTCCTCGCAGGAGAATTCAACGTTGGGGGTATAGCTTGCTGCGCGGGCCACGCAGTCCTTGATCATGGCAATGACCTCGTCAGGGGTTTTCCTGAGCTTGTAGGTCATGTGCAGATCGCTGGTGGACAGGAAGGTGTGGATGCGGGGATTGGCTGCTTCCTTGATGGCTTCCCAGCAGCGGTCTATGTCCTTGTGCATGCAGCGGGCAAGGCCACAGATCTGGATGTTGGGACCGGACTGGCGGGTAATGGCCTGCACGGCCTCGAAGTCGCCCTGGCTTGACGCAGGAAAGCCGGCTTCAAGCACGTCTACGCCCAAAAGCTCGAGCTGATGGGCCATGCGCAGCTTTTCCTGGAGGTTCATGGTGCAGCCGGGGGACTGCTCGCCGTCGCGCAGTGTTGTATCAAAGATAATGAGGCGATCGCTAGACATAAAAAAAGACTCCTCTGCATGGTTGTTTTTGTGTGCAAAACGGCCGCGCTGCGGCTTGATACCTGCAGAGAGTCTTTTTGAAGGCCGCTTTTTGCGCGGCACGCCGCTCCCACACACTATTCGTCGGAAGACGAAGTGCGTAGTAGCTGCCTTTGAGAATTTCTGGGGAGCAGAATAAAGGTGTAGATCAGTCCCGAGGCAATGTAGAGTGCGCAGTACAGAAAGCCCACGATCTTGGGCTGGCTGTAGAGCAGGGCAAGCAGAATCAGAAAGCTTGTGAGCACTCTGTATGGATGCGCACGGAAGATGTCGTACTCCTTGAAGGAGAAGTAGCGCACGTTGCTGACCATCAGAAGACCAATACAGGCAGTGAGCACTGCAGTGGCGATCAGGATAACCGTGGGCATGACGTCCTGGAAGGTGCGCGCAAAATAGGTGAAGCAGACAAGCGTGCAGGAGGCCGCCGGTATGGGCAGGCCAATGAAAAAGCGTTTGCTGCTTGTATGGGCGTTCACGTTGAAGCGTGCAAGGCGCAATGCTCCGCAGGCAGCGTAGATGAAGGCTATGGCCACCCCCAGGCGGCCAAGTTCCGAGAGCTGCCAGTTCCACATCAATATGGCAGGGGCAAGGCCAAAGGCTACAAGATCTGCCAGGGAATCAAACTGGACACCAAATTCGCTTGCCGAATGGGTGAGACGCGCCACCTTGCCGTCCAGGCCGTCCATGAGGGCCGAGATGAGCAGGGCAAGGCAGGCTTCGGAGAAGCGACCCTGCATGGACCAGATGATCGACAAAAAGCCGAAGAACATGCTGGTGCAGGTGATCATGTTGGGCAAGAGGTAGACGGCACGCCTGTCCTTCAGACGCCCGAGGCGTCCGTGGTGTGCCTTCTCCTGTTCTGCCTGAGCCATGATTTCTCCGGCATCGCTTATGTCCTGGACAGACTCTGTCCTGGACTCTTGGTTTTGCTCTGCTGCCACAGCCAGTGTTCTCCAAAAATGCATCAGGGGAGGGGTGCCTCCCCTGTCGATTCCTTGATTGCGTAAATGTTGTCTCTAGTCGGGTATGCGGCGGGCCACAATGGTCTGGCCAGCGAGCACAGTATCGCCCAGGGAGACTGCAGGAATATAGCCGTCCGGCAGGTAAAGGTCAACTCGTGAGCCAAAGCGGATCATGCCGAAACGCTGGCCCCTTTCGAGGGTGTCGCCAATGTCCGTGCGGCAGACAATGCGCCTTGCCACAAGGCCAGCGATCTGCACAAAGGTCCAGGTATTGCCATCCGCATCTTCAATCTGGTAGGCGCAGCGCTCGTTGTCCTTGGAGGCCTTGTCGAGGGAGGCATTGAAGAACTTCCCTGCGTAGTACTTTATGGCCGTAATGGTACCTGTCACAGGCGTTCTGTTCACATGGACGTTGAAGACGTTCATGAAGACGCACACGCAAAGGCGCGTCTCGCCGCTTATGGGATCTTCCATGCGCTCGATCTTGACGACCTTTCCGTCTGCAGGAGAGACTGCCACATTGGCCTCGGCAGGCACAACGCGCTCGGGGTCGCGGAAGAAATTCAGGGAGAACCAGCAAAGCACAAGGAAGATGACGGTCATCACGGTGCAGCCGAGCATGGCAAAGGCCAGTGTGCCAAGGGCCGTGAAGAATATGATGGGATAGCCTTCAGGCGTAAGCGAGCAGTTTGCTTGTTTCATAAGGGGTGTTCGGCATGACCTTGAGATTTTTTATCAAGGTGCAGCCGCCTCCGGAATGGTTGGATGGTTGGGGCAATTTCGCATGCCCGGAAAAATTCGGACGGGCCCGGGGCTTTCCCCGGACCCGTCTTGCAAGGAAATGCTTTTTTTGGGGACTACCAGTCGAGGGTCTTCTTGAAGGCCTTTGCGAGATCGTCCACCTTCTCGCTTATGACTGTGCTCGATCCTGTGCGCACGGTCATGACGCCGTCGTCTGTCACAGTGCCTATACGGCGGCAGATCTGCCACTGGCCAAGGGCATCCAGGATGGGTGTGATGTCGGGCCTGACAGTGACGATCATGCGGCTTGCGGACTCGGAGTAGAGCAGTTCTGTAAGCGACATGGGCGCTCCGCACACAGGCACGAGATCAAGGTCTATATCGCAGCCAAGGCGTCCGCCTATGCACATTTCGGCAAGGGCCACGGCAAGGCCGCCGTCCGAGCAGTCGTGGCAGGCGGAGATGGCGCGCTGGCCCATGAGGCCGTGTATGGCGCGGTAGCGGGGAAGAGCGGTCTGGGCATCGACAGTGGGGATCATGCCGCCCGAAAGGCCCAGCTCAAGGGCAGCCTCGCTGCCTCCGAGCTCGCGCCTTGTTGCGCCGAATATGTAGATGGCCTGACCCTTCTTCTTGAAGTCCGAGGTCTGGGTGGCAACAACGTTGTTGATGACACCGATGACAGAGAAGAGGACCGTGGGAGGGATGGAAATCTTGATCCCGGCGTTCATGTAGTCGTTCTTCATGCTGTCCTTGCCGGAGATGCAGGGCACACCGTAGGCCAGCGAGAAGTGCTGCAGAGCCTTGCAGGCGCGCACAAGCTGGGCCATCTTGTACTGGCCGTCCGGGGTGCGCTCGCTCTCGACCGGATCGCACCAGCAGAAGTTGTCCACACCGGCCATGAAGTCGGGGTTGCCGCCAACGCAGACAGCGTTTCTGATGGCTTCGTCCATGGCATTGGCCATCATCCAGTAGGTGTCGTAGTCGCTGTAGCGCGGGCAGATACCGTGGGAGACCACAAGGCCCATTTCAGAGGTGAGCACGGGACGCAGGACACCTGCGTCTGCAGGGGCGTCGCGCTCCACACCGCACAGGGGTTTGATGACGCTTCCGCCCTTCACCTCGTGGTCGTACTGGCGGATGACGTATTCCTTGGAGCAGATGTTGAGGCGGCCGAGCATGGCCTTGAGGAAATTGCCCTGCTCGACGCTTGCATCGTCAAGGGCAACGTCCTTGTGCTCCGGACGCTCCCAGGCGGCCTTCAGGGAGAGCTGCGGCACGCCGTCGTGCATGAAGTCCATGCCAATGGAGCCCACCACGCGATCGCCATAGCGCACCTCGAAGAAGCCGGAATCCGTGAAGTGGCCGAGAACCGTGGCCTCCACGTCCATTTCCTTTGCCATCTTGCAGAAGAAGGTCACATGCTCCTTCGGCACTGCAAGCGTCATGCGCTCCTGGGCCTCGGAGACAAGGATTTCCCAGGGACGCAGGCCGTCGTACTTCAGGGGAGCAAGGGAGATGTCCAGCACGCAGCCGCCAGTGTCCTCGGCCATTTCGCCCACCGAGGAGGAAAGGCCGCCTGCGCCGTTGTCGGTGATGGCGTGGTAGAGGCCCATGTCGCGGGCGCGCAGGATGAAGTCGTACATCTTGCGCTGGGTGATGGGGTCACCAATCTGCACTGCAGTGGCAGGGGAGTTTTCGTTCAGCTCCTCCGAGGAGAAGGTGGCTCCGTGTATGCCGTCCTTGCCTATGCGGCCGCCCACCATGACGATACAGTCGTTAACTTCGGCCTTCTTCTTCCAGCCTGGCTGGCCGTTCTTGAGCCTTGCCGGCAGCATGCCCACAGTGCCGCAGTAGACCAGGGGCTTTCCTAGGTAGCGCTCATCAAAGACAATGGAGCCGTTGACAGTGGGAATGCCGCTCTTGTTGCCGCCATGCTCCACACCGCAGCGCACGCCCTCGAACACCCTGCGCGGATGCAGAAGGCGGGGCGGAAGCTCCTTGTCGTAGAAGGGGGAGGCAAAGCAGAACACGTCGGTGTTGCAGAGGAGGTTTGCGCCCATGCCTGTGCCCATGGGGTCGCGGTTCACGCCCACAATACCCGTGAGGGCGCCGCCGTACGGGTCAAGGGCAGAGGGAGAGTTGTGGGTTTCCACCTTGATGCAGGCGTCCCACTCGTCCGAGAAGGCAATGACGCCGGCATTGTCCTTGAAGACAGAGCGGCAGAAGTCCTCGTCGCCCAGCTGTTCGCGGATGCGGGCAGTGGTGTCGCGGATGCAGGTCTTGTAGAGATTGTCGATATTTTCCTTCCTGCCGGTCTCCTTGTTCTCGTAGGCGACCTTGGAAGCGAAAATCTTGTGCTTGCAGTGCTCGGACCAGGTCTGGGCCATGACCTCCATCTCAAGGTCTGTGGGATTGGCGGGAAGGTCGAGCGCAGCTCTCCTCTTGGCCTCGTCCTCATCCGCAAAGTGGTCGCGGATGGCCTTCATTTCCGTGAGATTCAGGGCCCATGTGTTGGCGCGGCTCATTTCCATGAGCTTCGCATCGTCCATGGCGGAGAGTTCGATTATGTCCACCTGGCTTGAGGCTGCGCCCGTGACCTTGGCAGCCTGGGGTGCGAAACCGGGCTCTGCATCCCATTCGGCAGCGCTTTTCACGCGGTAGCGCTGGATAAGGCCGTTGCACAGCTGATCCTCGGCAATGCCCTTCACTGTCTCAAGGGTGAGGGGTGTGTCGCCTGCGACAAACTGGTACTGGACTGCCGTGTAGACGTGTATGCCTTCCCTGTCGCGCTCAAGCACAAGGGCTGCGGTATCCCTGGCTGTGCGGGCCTCGTTGTCCGTGACACCGGGGCGGAAACCAACTTCCACAAACCAGTCGGGCTTTGGGGTACGCAGGGGAAGGGGAGTGATGGAGGCAACCTGCAGGATGGGATCGTGCCAGATGCCTTCGTCCACAAGGCGGCGCACCTCGCCTTCCTCAAGACCGTCCACGGTGAAGATTTTCAGCTGCCAGACAGCCTTCACCTCCACGCCAAGGGCGCTCTTGATGGCCCTGGCCGTGCTTTGGCCCTGAATGTCGGCAAGATCCGGTCTAGGACCTATTTCAATGCGGTACAGCATGGGTATGACTCCTGGTTGGCAAGGGTCGCCTTGGCGCCCCTTTTGTTGTCGCGACGAACTTACGGGACAGGCCCTATTTCTTGCGGTCGCGGACATAGGTGAGAATTTCAAGCAAAACGTCCAGTTCGCCGCTTTCGGGCAGGGCTCTTATGGCAGCTCTTCCCTCGTCGAGGTAGCCCTGGGCCATGTTGCGAACCTGATCGTCCAGGCCCAGCTCCCGGATCCTTTGGCAAATGCTTGCCACTTCCTCGTCGGTAAAGGCGCCAGTGGCAAACTTCGCATTGAAGTCTGCCTTTTCGGCTTCGGAAAGCATTGTGCGGTAGATCTGCAGGGGCGGGGTGAGCTTGCCCTCACGAAGGTCGCCGCCAGTGGGCTTGCCTATTGTGGCCTCGTCTGCCACGTCCAGGGCGTCGTCCACCATCTGGAAGGCCATGCCAAGGGCTTCGCCGTAGGCACCAAGGGCTGCCACGCGGCGCTCGTCCGCGCCTGCGTAGAGGGCTCCCATCTCGCAGGCAGCACGGATGAGGCAGGCAGTCTTGCCGCGGATGATGGCAAGGTACTCATGGACCTCGAGATCTGGGTTGTGCATGGCGTGCAGTTCCAGGATCTCGCCTGCGGCAGTCTCGGCAGTGGCTCTTGCAAAGACCTCGCACAGCCTCGGGTTTCCGTAGCGGGCGACACAGGCGTTTGCGTAGGAAAGCAGGGCGTCCCCAGCCAAAATGGCCTCGGTATTGCCATAAACCGTGTGGACTGCAGGTGTTCCCCTGCGCAAGGCAGCGTTGTCTATGACATCGTCGTGCATGAGGGTTGCCGCGTGCAGCATCTCAAGGGTGCAGGCAAGGCGGTAGAGACCCTCGTCGGCCTTGGCTCCCAAAATGCGTGCGCAAAGAAGGCAGAGCAGGGGACGCAGCCTCTTGCCGCCTGCCTTGACCGTGTGTTTGGCAGCGGGCTGGGTAGGTGCCGGAAGCTCCTGCAAAAGCGAGTCCAGGGCCTTGTTGATGGCCGGAAGTTCCAGGGCCATGCGGGCTTTGAGAAGAAGAAGTGCCATGTGTGAGAATCCAGGGGAGAAGGAGGCGGACTAGAGCCTTTGGTAGTCTATGCCAGCGTCAAGCATGGCCTTTTTGTCGAAGAAGCCCTTGATGTCGAAGACAAAGGGCTGGGCATCCTTGCGGAACATGGCCTGAATGGCTGCAGGGTCGAGCTCCCCGTAGGCCTTGTGGGGCACTGCCAGAATGAGGGCGTCGAGCTCCTTCATCTCGGACAGGGGCACGAGCTTTTGACCATAGAGGCGCATGGCCTCGTCCGGGTAGGCCTCGGCGTCGGTCACGATGGGCTCTATGCCGAATTCTTTCAGCTCTGCGATGATGTCCACCACGCGGGTGTTGCGCAGATCGGGCACGTTTTCCTTGAAGGTGAGGCCGAGCACGCCCACGCGTGCTCCGCGCACCACATTGCCCCTGCAGATCATGCCCTTCACTACACGCTGGGCAGCTATGCGGCCCATACTATCGTTTATGCGGCGGCCGGAAAGGATGACGTCCGGGTGGTAGCCGAGCTCCTCTGCCTTGAAGGTGAGGTAGTAGGGGTCAACGCCAATGCAGTGGCCGCCCACAAGGCCGGGTGTAAAGTGGAGGAAGTTCCACTTTGTGCCGGCAGCCTCGAGCACTTCCTTTGTGTCTATGCCAATGAGGTGGAAGATGACCGAGAGTTCGTTCATGAGCGCGATGTTCAAGTCGCGCTGGGTGTTCTCGATGACCTTGGCAGCCTCTGCCACCTTGATGGAGCTTGCCCTGTGTATGCCTGCCTTGACCACACTGCCGTAGACCTTGACCAGAAGGTCCGCTGTGGCCTCGTCGGAGCCGGAGACAATCTTGGTTATGGTCTCAAGGGTGTGGACCTTGTCGCCGGGATTGATGCGCTCGGGCGAGTAGCCCACGGTAAATTCGCTGCCAAAGGAAAGGCCGCTGTGCTTTTCCAAAAGGGGCACGCAGACTTCTTCGGTAAGACCTGGGTACACAGTGGACTCGAAGCAAACGACAGCACCCTTTTGCATGTTCTCGCCAACGGTCTTGCTTGCGCCAACCACAGGCGTGAGATCGGGGTTTCTGTGTTCGTCGATGGGGGTCGGCACTGCGACTATGATGACCTGTGCCCTTGCAAGCTCTTTCGGGTCAGCGGTATAGTGTATGCTGGCCTTGGCCAACCCTTCGTCGCTCACCTCGTTTGTGTGATCGTGTCCGCCTTCAAGCTCCCTGATGCGGGCGCTTGAAATATCGAAGCCTATGACGTCAAAGTGCTTCGAGAAGGCCACTGCCAGGGGCAGGCCCACGTAGCCAAGGCCCACCACGGCCAGGGAGGCCTTGCGCGATTCAAGTTCGGCAAATGTGATCATTATCTGATATCCGTTTTTTTGTTGGCAGATTGTCTGCTTGTTGTCAGGGGGTATGTATGGAAAATTTTGATATGGAGCTCTTTGTGCGGGCCCTTGGGCTTTCCTTTGTGCTTGAGGGCATACTCTGGGCTGGCCTGCCGGGCCTTATGAAAAGGGCCTGCGAGGAACTGGCAAAGAGGAACGAGGCGTATGTGCGTGCAAGCGGCATAGTCTCGCTGCTCCTTGGCATTGGCATCTGCCTTCTGGTGACCCTCTAGTCGTACTGCCTTTTTTCGCCCATGTGCAGGCAGACTATGCCCGAGGTGAGCTTTTCGTAGCGCACGCGCACAAAGCCTGCCTCCTCCATTTCCCTGGCAAGCTCGAAGGCGCTGGGAAATTCGCGGATGGTGCGGGCAAGATAGCTGTAGGCTGCCTGATCGCGGGAAACAATCCGGCCTATGCCGGGAAGCACGCGGTTCAGGTAGAAATTGTAGAGGCCGCCCCAGATGCGATCGCGGCCTGAGCCGAATTCCAGGATACAGACGCGGCCTCCTGGGGCAAGCACTCGGTACATTTCCCTAAGTGCCTCGGGGCGGGGAATGATATTGCGTATGCCAAAGGCAATGGTCACGCTGTCTACGCTGTTGTCCGGCAGGGGCAGATGCTTTCCGTCGGCTGTCACGGGATAGATGCGCCTCTCCTTTCGGCGGACAAGCTTCTTTTGCCCATGGGCCAGCATGGGATAGCAAAAGTCCAGGGCAAGGACCTCGTAGCCCGGATGGTGCTTTCTCAATGCAAAGGAGACGTCCAGGGTGCCTGCCGCAAGATCCAGGAAGCGGTGGGTAGCACCTCTAAGGACGGATTTGGCAAGAACCCTGCGCCAGTAGCAGTCGATCCCCAGGGAAAGCACGTGATTGAGCAGATCGTAGAAACGCGCGATGCGGCCGAACATGCCGGAAACGGCCTGATCGTGCGCGCTGATGGCAGTGTTGCGCATGGTCCCCTAGTCCCTCTTGCTCGTTTCGGGCTTGGAAACGGTGAGTATGGTCGTGTAGACCACATTGAAGATGGTGGGGAACACTTCGGCGATGTTGCTCTGGGAGACCGAGCGGACCTCAATGAGCTTTGACGTGAGCTCCTTGGTCACCTGCAGGGCTTCCTTCTGATCCTTGTCCAGCATGTTCGCGTATCCTTGAAAAAGGCATGTGAAGAAAAGAAACCCGTCCACGGGGAATGGCCATGACCCACCATGGATCACGCCGGACGGGAAAAGAACGGAAGCGGGAACCACCGCCCTCTTTTTGATATGGTATCCCCCAAAGGCCGTGGGGCTTTGGGGAGAGAATTGCAAGGGCAAGCCATCCATTTGGGGAGGCTTTTCAATGTGCGTCAAGGCGTGGCCCTTTGGGGCTCCCTCCTTGCGGGACATTGTGGCGGGGGCTGTTAGCACACAAGAGGCAAAAAGGCAAAAAGCGGCTTTTTGCCAGGGCGGAAGAGCCCGGGATATCCTTGCAAAAAGGAAGGAAATTTTGTCCTAGGCCTTGCCAGTCCCGCTCAGGATGTTTGCGATTTCCTCGCGCAGCACCTTGAGACAGGCCCTGGCTGCCGCCTTTTCCAGATTTTCCTCGCCCAGCTGGGCTTCGAGCGCTGCCATGCGGCTTGAAAGGTAGGCGCACTTTTCCCCGAGCTCGTCCTGGGTTCTGTCCTGGTCCGCGCGCAAGATACGTATCTTGTCTGCCTGATCGTCCAGGCGTTCGAGGGAGTCTGCAAGGATATCGTCTGCAGCACTGCCTCCGCCTGCCAGGGACCTTTGCCCAAGGGCATCGAGGCGTGCCTCGAGGCTTGCCATGGTGTCGCGGACATCGCAGTCGGCAGTGGCCCTTGCGGCTCTCCAGGCGTCATCGTCCTGGGCCCTTTGGGCAAGGCCTTTTGCCAGATCGTCGCGCTGGGCCTGTTCGGCCAAAAGCGTTTCTTCCAGCCTGTCTACCCGTGCGGAAAGTGCGGAAAGTGCTGCAGTAGTCCTTTCGACACCCTCGGCGTCCGCCTTTTCCTGTTCAAGGGCCCGGGAGAGGCTGTTTTCAAGGGAGGAAAGGGCCTCGTGTATGGTGGCAAGCCCATCGGTCAGCTTGCTGGAGAGGGAGGCAAGGCCTTCCTCTGCGCCTGCAAGGCCCCTTTCGAGTTCGTCGATGCGCGCACTCGTCTCCCTGCGAGCCGAGGCAAGGGCTTCTTCTCTTTCCTGCAGGTGGCGCGCCACAAGCTTGCCTACGAGTTCCTCAAGGTCCGTGTCCCGGACCCTTGCCGAGGCTTCCTCTCTACTCTCCGTTGTATTCATGGTCTTGGCATTGGTGCCGGCTTGGGTGTCTGTATGGGAAAAATGGCTTGCGAGCAGGGCCCGGCAGGTTTCCTCAAGCTCGCTGTGCGTGGCGCACAGGGCGATCTGTTCCTCGCAGGAGCTTAGGCGCTGGTCGAGGGCTGTGATGGGGATAGTCTCGTTTTGAACTTCCCTCGCATGGCCTTCTTCTCGCTCCTCAAGGGCCGCAATGCGCGCAACTATGGGTTCGAGAGTCGAGCTTGTCACAAGGTTGGCATCGGGCCTTTCCCCTAGCTGTCCTCCTGCCTTTTCTGCCTGCCCGGCATTGCGCCTGTGGGCCTCTTCCAGCCTATTCTGGCGCAGGCTCAGCTGTTCCATCTTGTCGCGCAGAACATCGATGTCGTGGGAAAGCCCGGCAATCTTTTCCACCAGTCCAGGAAGAAGTCCGGACACAAGGGGCGAGGGGCGGGCTTTGTCGGATGATGAGGCGGCCTTTTCCAAAGGTTCGGCAGAAGAGTCCTGGCCTTGGGCCGTGTTTTCACTGCGCGGCACCGCATCGTCAGGGATTTGCTCTCCCGCTGAGACAAGTTCGGTCAAATCGATAATCGGTTCGCTGTTGGTCTCGGTCATAAATTAAAGGCTCCTCGCTGTACTCGCAGGGAGTTCGAAGGAAGGCTTGCGCGAAGCCCCAAAGGGGATGGCGTCTACAAATGGCAAATCTAGCCGTATTGCGGGCCTTTGTCGATAGCAAAACTTTTGGTCCAGAGGGCTTGCGGGCGCCTTGTATCTCTGCCCTGAAGCACTGGGCTTTACGGCGCATTTTGGTAACGTGTCTGTCGCTTGCATTTTCAAGCACATCGCTGCACAATTGCCATGCTTGTCTGCAAAACCTGCAGGGTGGTTGCCCTCAGGGCAATAGCAGGCACCCTATACAATTTGTTTTGTGAGGTGTACCATGTCCAGAATTCTTTCTCTGTGTCTTGCCCTGCTTGCGTCCTTTTGTCTTGTGACAGCTGCCCAGGCAGAGGAAATCAGCAACGAGTTCTTTGTCCTCAATGTGCCGAGTGGCTGGCAGAAAACCATTTCGCCTACTCAGGCCAACGGAGCCTTGGTTGTGCTTGTGCAGAACCCCAAGGAGAAGATTGTCGTTTCTGTGAGTATCACGCCTGTGAAAATGCCTGCCAAGCAGCTCGCCGAAGTGACTGCCAAAAACATGCAGGCCGGGGGATTTACTGTGGCCAAGCCCGTGCAGCAGGGGGATACCTATACTGTCGAGTTCAAGCAGAACGCCCAGAACACCTCAGGAATCCATTATTTTTCGTCCAATGGCGAAAGGGGCGGTGTTGTGACCATCATGGCCCCCAGTGCCTCTCAGATTGCCAAGGGCAAGCTTTTTGTTCAGGAGAACCTGAAGCCCGTCGACGCCAAGCTCTTTCCTGCGAAGTACTAGCCGCACGGAAAAGTGTTCGCCAGGGAGCTTTTCGGACATCCTGAAAGCCGAAAGACAGGATATCTTCCTTGTTGATAAAGCGTTTTTTTTGGACTAAGAATGCTCGGAGTACGCTTCGGAAGTTTCTGTCCTGACAGGACCCCGCAAGCTGAGTTATTATGAGGATACCAACGCCAACAAGGCAAAGCATATCTATACTTGGAGGACAATGATGCTCAACGCCAAACAGTGTGTTCTGTACAGCGGTGGTGCAGCAGGCACCGAACAGTTCTTCGGTGCTCTGGCCGAAGGCTGGGGAATTGAGGAAGTGAACTACAGCTTCGAAGGCCATCAGATCGAGCGCAATCGCGGTGTGCGCGTGCTCACAAGCGAAGAGCTCGCACTGAAGGACGTGAGCCTGACCTATGTCTCCAAGCTGATGAACCGCGAATACACCCGCGCACCCCTGTTCCGCAAAATCCTGCAGAGCATCTGCTGGCAGGTGAGCAGCGGCAATCAGGTCATCGTCGTGGGCGCCATCCAGCCCGACGACACCGTCAAGGGCGGCACTGGCTGGGGCGCAGAATTCGCCAAGATCTGCAACAAGCCCCTGCTTGTGTTCGATCAGGTGCGCAACGGCTGGTTCACCTGGGAGAAGAGCTGCTGGCAGGCAACCGAAAATCCCGTGGTGGAACAGGCCCACTTTGCCGCAACCGGCACGCGCTTCCTGGAAGACAACGGCCGCGACGCCATCTCCGATCTGTTCAAGCGCTCCTTCAACCGCTAGAACCGGATTCCCCTGAAAATTTTTGTCCCCAGGGAGAGACTGTCCCAAAGGCCTCCAAGCCTGAAAGGCGGTTTTTCCCTGTGGACGCTTTTTTTCTCTAGAGTGGAGGGAACATGGCCCGCGAGTTCACCCCAACGCAAAAGGACATCCTGCGCATAGTGCAGGCGGATCTGCCGGATTCGCTCACACCATACGCTGACATAGCCAGGGAAGTCGGCACAAGCGAGGAAGCTGTTCTCGAACTTCTGCGCTCACTCAAGGAAGAGGGCGTCATCCGCCGCTTCGGGGCGAGCATCAAGCATCAGCGCACAGGCTGGAACGTCAACGCCATGGTGGCCTGGATTGTGGAAAGGGAGCGCGTGGAGGAAGTGGGTACAAAAGCCTCGGAACACGACCACGTCTCCCACTGCTACTATCGCCCATCCTCGGCAGAGGACTGGCCCTACGAGCTCTACACCATGGTGCACGCGCGCTCGAACGAGGAGTGCACGAAAGTCATCGAAGAGCTGCGTGCCATGACGGGCCTTGGCGACTACCTTGTGCTCACAAGCATTCGCGAGCTCAAGAAGTGCTCGCCAACCTACTTTTAGTCTGCCGGCTCAAATGCGTACGTGAAACAGATGCGTATTTTAGGAGATACAATGGCAACCAGATCGGAAGAATTGTTTGCGCAGGCCTGCGAGCTCATCCCCGGAGGCGTCAACAGCCCCGTGCGTGCCTGCCACAATGTGCAAAGCGAACCCCTCTTTATAGCCAGGGGCAAGGGCTCGCACCTGACCGACATGGACGGAAAGGACTACGTTGACTTTGTGCTGTCGTGGGGGCCCATGATTCTGGGCCATGCAGAGCCTACAGTTACCCGCGCAGTGCAGGACGCAGCCACCCGTGGCACAAGCTACGGCGCCCCTTGCGAGGATGAGGTGACCCTGGCCCGCATGGTGTGCGAGGCACTGCCCTCGGTCGAGATGGTGCGCATGGTTAACAGCGGCACAGAGGCCACCATGAGCGCCCTGCGCCTTGCCCGCGGCTACACCGGCCGCAACAAGCTCGTAAAGTTTGTGGGCTGCTACCATGGACATGCGGACAGCTTCCTTGCTGCCGCAGGCTCCGGCGTTGCCACCTTTTCCATTCCCGGAACTCCCGGTGTGCCCGCTGCCGTGGTAGCCGACACCCTGCTTGCCCCCTACAACGACCTTGAGGCCGTAGAAGAACTCTTTGCCAGGGAAGGCGAGGACATTGCGGCAGTCATCGTGGAACCCGTGGCCGCCAACATGGGTCTTGTGCTGCCGAAGGAAGGCTTTTTGCAGGGATTGAGAGACATCACAAACCGCTACGAGTCCCTGCTCATCTTCGACGAGGTCATCACAGGCTTTCGCCTCTCGTACGGCGGAGCCCAGGCCCGCTTTGGCATAACCCCGGATCTCACCACCTTTGGCAAGATCATAGGCGGCGGACTGCCCGTTGGCGCCTTTGGCGGCAAGGCCGAGATCATGAAGCACCTTGCCCCCGCAGGCGAGGTCTATCAGGCAGGAACCCTCTCAGGAAATCCCCTGGCCATGGCCGCAGGCATTGCCACCCTCTCCCTTTTGAAGGGCAAGGACTATGCGGCGCTTGAAGCAAAGACTGCTGCCTTTGCAAAAGAGCTTGAAGGCATACTGAAGGCCAAGGGCTGCCCCATACAGGTGCACACCATAGCCTCGATGTTCACGCCCTACTTCTCGGACGAGCCCGTGACCAATTTTGCCGAAGTGCAGCGCTGCGACCAGATGCTCTTTACAGAATTCTACCAGCAGATGCGCAAGCAGGGCATCTATCTTGCTCCCTCGGCCTTCGAGACTGGTATGGTGAGCTTTGCCCACACGGACGAGGATTTTGCGCGCGCCCTTGAGGCAGCCAACAAGGTGACCTTCTAGCGCAACCCCCTCAATCTGGACCAATGCAAGGGCCCCGGAAGAAAACTTCCGGAGCCCTTCATATTTGTGGTGCGGGCATTGCATGTAGCGGTCATTTTGCGCAAATTGTATTGACATGGACCGCATGGATTTCTATAGTTGGGCCAATATCCATGGAAAAACTGTTTGATCAAACAGTCTTTCGCAACTGTCTTTCAGAGGGGAGGACATCTATGCGTACCACTAGTCTTTGCCTTTCTCTCCTGGCCCTGATGCTTTTTGCAGCAACGGCAGCCATGGCAGCACCTGCAGTTCCTGACGGCCCACTGGAATTCATGGGGTCTAATCCCGAGAAAGCCGTCATCTTCAACCACAAGACCCACGCAGCATACGAGTGCAAGATCTGCCACCACGAGGTGAATGGCAAGGAAGAATACGGCAAGTGCGCCAACGCCGGATGTCACGATGATCTCAAAGGCAGAAAGTCTCCCGCTCTCTATGCTGTTGTGCACAGCAAGAAGCAGCTGGCCTATCAGACCTGTATGTCCTGTCATGCCGATATAGCCAAGCAGCAGCCTGAAAGGAAGAAGGAACTGACCGGCTGCAAGGGCTCGGCCTGCCACGCATCCTAAACCGTCACACACCAACCATCACACGCCTCCTACACCCAACGGCAAATTTGCAAAGCCTCCAGCCTGTCACGCATTTGCGAAACGGTGCGTGACAGGAAAGCTTTCTGCCTCCTTCGCGCAATGCGGGGAGGCAGTTTCTATTTTGGGGCAAGCGTGAAGGAAAAATGGGCGCAAAAAAAGGGCGGCTCCAATAAGGAGACGCCCAAAGAAAAATGGCTTGGAGCTTAGTAGCGCGGTGCCCTGGGAGCCCTAGGCCTTGCTTCGTTGACCTGCAGGGTGCGGCCTCCGAATTCCGTGCCGTTCAATGCCTCGATGGCTGCCTGGGCCTCGGGATCCTTCATTTCCACAAAACCGAAACCACGGGCACGGCCGGTTTCCCTGTCACTGATGAGTTTGACGGAAAGTACATTGCCGTACTCTGCAAAAAGCGCCGAGACCTGATCCTCGGTAGCGGACCAGGGGAGATTCCCGACGTAGATGGACTTTGCCATAAGAAATCCTTGTAAAAACCGTAAAAAGTCAACCCAGACGGCACCATGCCGCAATGAGCAAAAAAAGCGTAGACACGCAGCAAGTGCTTGTCAATCGGGAAAAGTTTGCGCAAGGCTTCTTGTACTGGCAGAAGACCTGAGATTTTCGCTCTGTATAGCTCAAGAAAAAAGAGAGTAATTCTTGATAAGCAAGAGATTTTGACAGGGAAATAACGTTTGTTCCTGCCCGAATTGCAGTCTCTAACGATTTGATTTTGCTCTTTTTACTGGCAGTATGGCGATCGTTTTTGCAAATTTTTGTCAAAGCCCCTGCAAGGGAGTGGCAAATTGAGGGGGTAGTTCGCGTGAAAAAAAGCACGATTACCCTATCATTATTGTTTGCCGTGTGCAAAGAAAAAATTTTTTCGGATCGCGCGAAAACCCCGGCCACAGGAGCGGGCATGCAGCAGGGAAGAGGCTCGATTGGCTGGAGATACGGATTTTTTCATTTTCTTGACAAGGGAAGGGGAGGCAGCTATAAGGCGTCTTCCCTTGCTCACCCCGTGGGTGGGCTGCATAACCCGTAAGGAGATATTCATGCGGAAATTTGAAACACTGATCCTTCTGTCGCCCGAGCTTGCCAGCGATAGCCGCGACCAGGTCGTGAACACGCTGAAGGAAGTTATCGAGCGCGAAGGTGGCAATGTCGAGGAAGTTGATTCCTGGGGCATGCGCGATCTCGCCTACCCTGTTCGCAAGCAGATGCGTGGCTTCTACGTGCGCCTTGTCTACACCGGCCCCAACGCCCTGGTGGCAGAGCTCGAGCGCAACATCCGTATCGCCTACGAAAGCATCTACAAGTTCCTGACCGTGCGTCTTGAAGACGAAGTCGCCGAAGCAGCTAAGGACGGGGAGGTCGCCTAATGGCTTTCAGAAAGAGATTCGCACCGCGCCGCAAGTTCTGCCGCTTCTGCGCTGACAAGGATTTGCCCCTGGATTACAAGCGTGCCGACATCCTGCGTGATTTCGTGACCGAACGCGGCAAGATCATTGCCCGTCGCATCACCGGCACCTGCGCGCATCATCAGCGTCTTCTGACCCGCGAAATCAAGCGCGCCCGTCAGATGGCTCTGCTCATCTACACCGCTACCCACGATTCCAACGTCAAGAAAAAGAGCATGATCTAGGGAGGCGTATCAATGAAAGTTATTCTTCGCGCCGACGTGGAAAATCTCGGTATTCTTGGTGATGTGGTTACGGTGAAGCCCGGCTACGGCCGCAACTACCTCCTCCCCCAGGGGCTTGCAATGCTGGCTACCGAAGCCAACATGCATACCTTCGAGCTTGAGCGCAAGAAGCTGCAGGCCCGCATGGACGCCCAGCGCGCCGAAGCTCGCAGCCTTGCCGAGAAGATCGAGGCCCTGAACATCGTTATCCCCATGCATGTGGGCGAGAACGACAAGCTGTACGGCTCTGTGACCACCACCATGATTGGCGATGCCATTCTGGCCCAGGGTGTGGAAGTCGACCGTCGCCGCATTCTGCTCGACGCTCCCATCCGCGCTCTTGGTGATTTCGAAGTTCGCGTGCGCCTGCACGCCGACGTGGTCGCCAATCTGCAGGTGAAGGTCATTTCCGACCACCAGCCCGTGGAGGAAGAGGCTGCCGAGGCTCCCGAAGCCGAGGCTGCTCCCGAGACCGAAGCCGCAGCAGAATAGTTTTTCTGATTCATGATTGTCTCATTCCACCGGTGCCGGTTCCATGACCGGTGCCGGTGGAATTTTTTTTGATCTTGGGATTCAGCCTCAGGCAAACAGGGCGGCATTTACATGGAACAGGGACAGGACAGACAGAAGGGTACGGAAACAGAGCAGGGCAAAAAGAACAGCAGACGTTCCAGAGGCTCCAGGGCTACGCCCAAGGATGCGCAGGAACAGCTTGTTCGCCGCATGCCTCCCTACAACGAGGAGGCAGAGCAGGCAGTCCTTGCGGCACTCATGCTGTACGAGGATCAGCGCGACGACATCTTTGCAATGCTGCGCGCCGAGGATTTCTACGTGCCAAGGCACGGCATCATCTTTCAGTCCTGCCTTGAGCTCTATGATGCAAGGGCTCCCCTCTCTCCCCAGGCCCTGGCCGAAAAGCTTTTGAACCGCAAGCTCCTTGAGGCTGCGGGGGGAACGGAATACCTCTTTTCCCTCTTTGACATGCAGGTCGTGGCAGTCAACGGCGCGGACTTCTACGCTCCCATGGTGCGCAACAAGTCCATGCAGCGCACGCTCATCAACACCTGCGCCCAGGTTCTGACCTCGGCCTACGACACCCCCTACGATATGGTGTCCGGGCTTTTGGACGATGCAGAGCACAGGATTTTCCAGATTGCGGAAAATTCCGCGAGCTCCAACGATCTCAAGCGCATCATCGATCTGCGCGACGCCTTCTTCAACAAACTCGAGGCCAATGCCAAGAATCCCAGCGCGCTCACGGGCGTAACCACAGGCTTTGTGGATCTGGACAGGCAGACAGGCGGACTGCAGGCCTCGGATCTCATCATTGTGGCAGCAAGACCCTCCATGGGCAAGACGGCCTTTTCCCTGAACCTTGCCCTGAACGCAGCTCAGGCAGGGCACAAGGTGGCCTTCTTCTCCCTGGAAATGAGTTCCGAGCAGCTGCTCACCCGTCTCATCTCCATGTGCGCCCAGGTGCCCATGCACAAGATCCGCCAGCCCCGCTACCTCACAGACGAGGAGTGGAAGGCAGTCTACTATGGTGCAGACAAGCTCGGCTGCGACCTCTACGTGGACGACACTCCTGCCCTGAAGACCATGGATCTGCGCGCCAAGGCCCGCCGCATCAAGGCAAGATCTGGTCTTGATCTCATTGTGGTGGACTATCTGCAGCTCATGCGTCCCTCAAGGCCCCTCAATTCCCGCGAACTGGAAATTTCCGAAATCTCGCGCACACTGAAATCCCTGGCAAAGGAACTGGATATCCCTGTCATTGCCTTGAGTCAGCTCAACCGCAAGCTCGAAGAGCGCACGGACAAGCGCCCCATGCTCTCCGACTTGCGCGAATCAGGCGCAATCGAACAGGACGCGGACGTCATTATGTTCCTCTACAGGGACGACGTCTATTCGCGCAAGAAGAAGACGGACGAAATCGAGGCAGCCCCCCAGCAGCGCCTGCTCAACAGCCCAACGGAAGTCATCATCGGCAAGCAGAGAAACGGGCCGGTGGGCACAGTGAACCTGCTCTACAAGTGCGAGTACACCTGCTTTGTGGATCTCGCGGAAGACTACATGGCCTCGCCCTCGGAAAACGGCATCCTCAAATAGAGATTTTTGCGCAGCCCTGATCCCAGATCCGGCAGGCGCCAGACAAATTGTCTTGCGGGACAAAAAAGAAGAACACCTCCTCGGGAACAGGGGGTGTTCTTCTTGCGTTTTGCGGGGCCTATTGGACTCTGCCTGCCCCTGAAAAGGTTTGATATGATGACAAACTATTCGTGCCAGACGCGGGCATTGGAATTGCCCACAAGGCAGATGACCTCGTAGGAGATGGTGCCAAGCTTCTCGGCCCATTCCTGTGGAGTCACAGGTTTGACACCTGGGAGAGCCTCGCCGCCCAAAAGCCAGAGCTCGTCTCCTGCCTTCACATCTTCCATGCCGCTTACGTCAAACATTGTCATATTCATGCACACGCGCCCCACAGAGCGCACCCTCTTGCCGTGGAGAAGAGCGTCCAGCCTTGATGTGAGTGCGCGGGGCAGGGCGTTGGCGTATCCTGCACCTGCAACGGCAATCTTCATGTCGCGGTCCGCGTGGAAAAGGTGGCCGTAGGAAATGCCCTCGCCCTTGCGTAAGGAAGTTACCTGCAGGATGGGAGTGGAAAGGCTCATGGTCCACTCAAGGTTTGCGCCCAGAGCTTCCTTGCTTGTGCCGGCAAAGGGATTGCCGCCGTAGAGGACAACGCCCGGGCGGGAGATGTCTTCCATGTTGTGCCTGTAGGTTGTGTCCAGCACGCCAGCCGAATTGAAAAGGCTTGCCTTCATGTCCGGGAAGGCCGCGGCAAGGCCTGTTGCCATGCGCTCGAAGCGATCTACCTGTACCAAGGTGTAGTCGTGCCGCTCAGGGATGTCCGCGCAGGAGCAGTGGGAGAGGGCAAGCCTTGGCACAAGATTTTGGTTTTGTCTGATCTTTTCAATCACTTGCGGCAGCTGTTCCTCGCGAAAGCCCTGTCTGTGCATGCCTGTTTCAAGCTTGATGGCAAGGGAGAGGGGGTGATCCTTCGTTGCCCTGGCACTTGCAGCCTTAAGCTGTTCCATGCTGCAGACAAGGGGCATGAGCCCATTGGCTGTGACAAGCTCCCAGTCCTCGTCTGTCACCTGCGCCATGAGAGGCACTATGTCCTGTACAAAGCCTGCCTCGCGCAGGGCACGGCCCTCGTCCGCGCAGCCAACGGCAAAGCGTTCGGCTCCCACCGACGCCAGGGCTCTTGCGCATTCGAGAAGGCCATGGCCGTAGGCGTCGGACTTCAGGACCGGCATGAGCATTGCGGGATTGCCGCAGCGCAGAAAGTTGCGCTTCAGGGCTCCGAGGTCAATGTGGCACAGGGTGTGGGAAAACTTGCAAGGCGTCATTGGCGCGCTCCTGGGGTGGGGCCTCATGGCCCCCTTGGGAATAGGTCGCCTTCTTCCCCCTTGATTGTATGAACATGTGGCTACGCTTGGGACGCGTTGCCCGGGGGATTTGAAGGTGAAACGCGGGGAAAGTATCCTTTTGGCCCATGTCTTGCAAGCGCGATCTGAGCCACAAATCCCGGCACTTGCTATCAGTGCCGATTTGAGCCACAAAGACGCCTGACGCCCGCTTGCGGGTAAGACCAACAGTACGAAAGGAGAGAGTATGGCTTGTGCCTTGAGCCTCATGGCAACGGACAACAGGGCAAGGGCAGGTATCCTGCACACGGCCCACGGCGACATTCCCACCCCCATTTTCATGCCCGTGGGGACAGTCGGCTCTGTCAAGGCAGTTGCCCCGGACGATTTGCAGGCCATAGGCGCGCCCATCATCCTTGGCAACACCTACCATCTCTATCTGCGCCCGGGCCACGAGCTTGTGGCACGCCACGGAGGATTGCACGGCTTTGCCTCCTGGCCTGGATCCATTCTCACGGACAGCGGCGGCTTCCAGGTCTTCAGCTTGAGTTCGCTTCGCAAGATACGCGAGGAGGGGGTGGAGTTTCGCTCCCATCTCGACGGCTCAAAGCACCTCTTTACCCCGGAAAAGGTTCTCGACATTCAGCTTGCCTTGAATTCCGACATCATGATGATGCTCGACGAATGCGTTCCCTACGGGGCAAGCCGCGAGTACACGGAAAAAAGCCTTGGCCTCACCAGCCGCTGGGCAAAAAGGGCCATAGACGCCTATCCTCCCGGTTCGGCACCAAATCTTCTCTTCGGCATTACCCAAGGGGGCTTCTACAAGGATCTGCGAACCCGCTCGGTTGAGGAGATCTGTGCACTGAACTTCGACGGCTTTGCCATAGGTGGCCTTTCCGTTGGCGAGGCCAAGCACGAGATGTACGATCTTCTCGACCACACGGCAGCCCTTTTGCCAGCGGACAAGCCCCGCTACCTCATGGGTGTGGGAACACCCCTGGACATAGTGACAGGCATTTCCATGGGCATAGACATGTTCGACTGTGTCTTGCCCACCCGCAATGCCAGAAACGGCACGCTCTACACCTCGGTTGGCAAGATCAATATCCGCGGCAAGAAGTACGCGGAAGACGATGGCCCCCTGGATCCGGCCTGCCAGTGCTATACCTGCAGGACCTTCTCGCGCGCCTATCTGCGCCATCTCTATGTGAGCAAGGAACTCTTGAGCTTCAGGCTCAATTCCCTGCACAACCTGACCTATTTTCTCAATCTCGTGCGCGGCGCACGCGCTGCCATCCTGGAAGGGCGTTTTGCCGAATACCACGCCCAAATCGCTGACCTCTATCCCGACGAATGGGCCAAGGGGCAGGGTGCTGTCTAGGCAGAGGCTCCTGGCAGAAGGGCAAGGACGAGATCAGGCATCGGAAGTTTTTGCAAACGAAATACAAGGAGAAATTACGTTGAGTACTTCTACCCATCGCTGCGGCTGGGTGGCCATCATGGGCCCGCCCAACGCAGGCAAGTCCACCCTGCTCAATACCCTTATCGAGCAGAAGGTCACCATCGTGACCCCCAAGCCCCAGACCACGCGCAACCAGATCGTGGGCATCCTCTCGGAAAAGGATCTGCAGATCGTCTTCATGGACACGCCAGGCCTCTCCCAGGGCCGCGGCCAGCTCAGCAAGACAATGCTGCAGGCCGTGTGGCAGAGCCTGCGCCAGGCTGAAGTCATCATGCCTGTGCTCGACGCCCACAACTATATCCTGCATCCGGAATATCTGGACAAGGATATGGAGCCCATCATCGAGGCTCTGCGCGGCGAGACCAGACCCATTGTGGTTGTGGTCAACAAGATCGACCTCTTTGGCGACAAGAGCCGCATGCTGCCCCTTCTGACAAGGCTGAACGAGCTGTGGCCCGAAGCAGAGATCTATCCCCTCTCGGCCCTGAACAAGGACGGCGTAGAGGGATTGAAGCAGGTTTTGCGGGACAAGCTTCCAGAGCGCGGCCCCCTCTTCCCCGAGGATCAGGTTTCTACCCTGCCTGTGCGCTTCATGGCCTCGGAACTCATCCGTGAAAAGCTCTTCCTGCATCTGCGCGAGGAAGTGCCCTACGGCACTGCTGTGACCATCGAGAAGTGGGACGAGAACACGGAAACAGGCCAGACCCTCATCTACGCCACCATCTACGTGAGCCGCCCCATGCACAAGGCCATGGTTATTGGCAAGCAGGGCGCAATGATCAAGAAGATTGGCACAGAGGCCAGGCAGGACATTCAGCAGCTTTTGGACGGCAAGGTGCACCTTGAGCTGTGGGTCAAGGTGCGCGAGCACTGGAGCGAGGATTTGAACTTTATCGGCGAGGTCGAGCTGGAAAATCTGGGCATTCCCCTGGACGGAAGCGACGGGAATGACGGATATGATCTCCGCAGCTGAGCCGGTGGGAGGTGATTGGTATGGACGCTGAAGAGAGGACGCTTGCCCAGCGCTACGAGGCAGTGCTCGAGCGGCTGGACAGGGCCGTGACACAAGCCTTGCGCAAAAGGGACGAGGTGCGCCTCATCGCCGTGTCCAAACTGCACCCAGCGGCCATGGTGGCCGAGGTTGCTGCTTTAGGACAGGTGGACTTTGGCGAAAACTACGTGCAGGAGGCGCTCGAAAAGCGCGAAAAGCTTGTGACTTTGGGTGTTCAGAGCCTTTCCTGGCACATGATAGGCCATGTGCAAAGCCGCAAGGCACCCCTTGTTGCAGGCCACTTTGCCCTCATCCACACCCTGGATTCCGCAAAGCTCGCCACAGCCATCGAGAAGAGGCTTTGCGAGCAGGACCAAATCCAGAAGGTCCTCATAGAGGTGAACGTAGGAGAGGAACGCCAGAAGAGCGGCATAGACGCGGAAAAACTGCACGAGCTTTGCGATCACGTTGCGCAAAACTGCCCGCACCTTGATTTGCAGGGACTCATGTGCATCCCGCCTGTCTTTGACGCAGGGGAGGCTGCGCGCCCTTACTTTGCAAGGCTGCGCACTTTGGCAGAAGAGCTTCGCACCTACACTGGTCGCCCCCTGCCCGAACTTTCCATGGGCATGTCCGGGGACTTCGAGTGGGCTGTGCTTGAGGGCGCAACCTTTGTGCGTGTGGGCACGGACATCTTCGGACCGCGCCCGCCGAAAAAGGTGTAGGGATTAGGAGCGGGCCTTTTTCGCCCGCTCTTCTTCCAGGGCCTTGACCGAAGGGTAGCCGTAGGCCTTGACCATGGAGTCAAGGTTCTTTTCGGCAAGGTTTACCCCCTTGTCCCTTGCCTCAAGCACATGGCGGTAGAGGGCCTGCAGAGTCTTTTCCCCGTAGGTCAAAAGCTCGCCCTCAAGGTAGGTCTCGAAAGATGTGCCGCGGTAATCCTCGCTTGAGCGAAGGGGGCGTCCGGTTGCCCGCACGTGCGGGTAGAGCCTGTCGCATTCAGCCTCCCAGGCCACGTGCATGTCCACAATGGCGCGCACAAGACCTTCCCTTTCGGGGGTGATTGGCGGAAGCTGGTCGCGGATGCCTTCAAATTCCGCAGGATGGGTGCGGCGCATCATGTAGCCATACTTTTCCGCAAGGGGATTTCTGCCTTCCTCGATAGCCCTTTCAAGATCTCTTTCATAGAATTTAAGAGCGTCGCTGGGCCAGTTGGCAAACTGGCTTTGGCGCATGATGGCAAAGGTCTTAGGGTTGTTCTGGCAGTCCGCACGGCCGCCCATGTTGTTCACTTCCTGGAAGAGAGCCCATTCCTTGTGCACAATGCGATCCGTAAGGGCAGATCTGTCCGGCTCCAGGGCCGTGCCATGTTCCTTTGACGCTTCCATATCTCACTCCTTCCTGTCTTCCTGCATATCGGGACACAGGCAATTTTTCATCTTCACTACCCCTTTGCCCCTTGCCTAGCAATGCCGGGCATAATGCACACAAGCGAGGATACGCCATGAGTACAGTACGCGGACTCGAACTGTCCCGAAAATTCTATGAGGAGTGCGGCAAAAAACTCATAGCCAGCGAGCTTGCAGATCTCGAAGGCCAGATTGCCGCAGGCCTTGTGGGAGAGGGCTCGGAGTGCTTCGGCTTTGACGACGACATCTCCCGTGATCACGACTGGGGCCCTGCCTTTTGCCTGTGGCTGCCAGAGGATCTCCTGGTTGCCAATGCCGAGCGCATAGAGAAGGCTCTTTCCGGGCTTCCGGAAAGCTTCGAGGGCTTCAGGGGCCGCATGAAGCCGGAGGAGCGCATGGGCCGCGTAGGCCCCATGCCCATAGAGGGCTTCTACAGGCGTTTTCTCAATGTGCCTTCCTGCCCCAAAACCCTTGGCGAATGGCGTGCCATACCGGAGCACTATCTGGCAGTTGCCACGAACGGTATGGTCTTTTATGATCCCCTGGGCAAATTTTCCGCCATACGGGAAGAGCTCTTGCGCTTCTACCCCGAGGATTTGCGCATCAAGAAGATTGCCGCGCGCTGTGTCGCTGCAGCCCAGGCAGGCCAGTACAACCTGCCCCGCATGATGGCGCGCCACTCCTACACGGCAGTGAGCATCTGCAGCGCCCGTTTTACCGAAGCTGTCATCAGCATGCTCTATTTATTGAACAAGAAGTACATGCCCTTCTACAAGTGGGCGCACGCAGGCCTTGCGAAGATAGGCAGTCCCCTGGCAGAGGGTGTGGGAGCCTCCCTGGAACAGCTTTGCTGCCTCACCCCCTTGGAAAACACGGCCTCGGACTACGCGGCCCTCATCGAGGACATCTGCCAGCGCCTGGCAGACGAGCTGGTAGCCCAGGGCCTTTCCGACAGCAACGATCCCTGGCTTTACGAACAGGGTCCCACTGTGCAGGCCCGCATACAGCACGAGGGCTTGCGGCGCCTTCCAGTCCAGTTTGACTAGAACGCGGCCTGGCCAGAATCGGGCAGGACGAAAAAGCCAATGGCATGAGGCGTTCGTATGGCCTTTGGAAAGAAAGTTTGTATCAGCCCCTCGCAAATCATCATTCTGGGGTACCTGGGACTTATATTCTGCGGCACAGGGCTGCTCATGTTGCCCTGGACCACCAGGGATGGCTTGGGAGCGAGCCTTGGAGATGCGCTGTTCACAGCCACGTCGGCCATCACTGTGACTGGTCTGGTTGTGCACGACACCATGCAGTACTGGTCGTTCTTTGGGCAGCTCGTCATTCTTCTGCTCATACAGACCGGTGGCCTTGGTGTTGTGACCATGGCCATTGCCGTGGCTGTCCTGACCGGCCAGAAAATAGGCTTTCGCCTTCGCTGGGTCATGCAGGAATCCATATCGGCTCCGCAGCTGGCAGGCATTGTACGTACTACGGGCTTCATTTGCCGTATTGTGCTCTGTGTGGAACTTGCGGGAGCGTTCCTTTTGGCCCTGCGTTTTTGTCCCGAAATGGGATTGGGGCAGGGCCTGTGGATGGCTCTCTTTCATGCCGTGTCTGCCTTTTGCAACGCAGGCTTTGATTTGATGGGGGCAAGGCAGGCCTATTCTTCCCTGACTGCCTACAGTACAGATCCCCTGGTTTGCCTTGTCATTGCCGGACTCATCATCACTGGGGGCATAGGCTTTTTGACACTTGAGGACGTTCGCTGTCACGGTCCGAGATTCCGACACTACCATCTGCAAAGCAAATTTGTCCTGCTTGCCAGCGCCTTCCTGCTTGTCGCAGGCTTTTGCTACTTCTACTGTCTGGAGTTTTCATCAGACCGCTGGCAAATGTCTGAGTCCGAGGCTGTGCTGGCCTCCTTCTTTCAGGCTGTCAGCCCCAGAACCGCAGGGTTCAACAGTGTGGATCTCACAGCATTGAGCCCCATGAGCCAGCTGGTGACCATTTTGCTCATGCTGGTAGGGGCTGCGCCCGGTTCGACCGGAGGCGGCTTCAAGGTAACAACCCTGGCAGTCCTGTTCTTGGCATTGATTGCCATCTTCCTGAATAGACGGGATGTGCGAGGCTTCGATCGCAGAGTCAGTGACGGCACGCTGCGCAAGGCTTCCGGCATCTTCATGTTTTTTGTGCTGTTGTATCTGACAGGCGGTATGCTCATCTGTTGCCTTGATGATCTGCCGCTCATGGTTGCCTTCTTTGAGGCTGCCTCGGCCATAGCCACTGTGGGCCTGACCCTGGGGGTGACTCCCGAGCTTTCCGATGCTTCGCGGGCAGTGCTGATACTGCTCATGTATTTCGGCCGAGTGGGCAGTCTGACTGTGCTCTTTGCTGTCTCCTCAGGCCTTCGTCAGGATGCGTTTCGTTACCCGGCGGAAGAAGTGGCTGTGGGCTAGGATGAAGACAACAATGGAGGGGGAAAGGTGAAATCCATCTTGCTGATAGGACTTGGACGTTTCGGCTGCCGTATGGCGAAGAAATTCCGTGAACTGAAGCACGACGTGCTTGCCATAGACAATGATGAGCAGAGGGTGAACGAGGCTTTGGACTTTGTCACCAGCGCCCAGATTGCCGACGCGACCAGTGAATCCTTCATACGTTCCCTCGGCGTGCGCGACTTCGACTTGTGCGTGGTGGCCATTGGCGATGACTTTCAGAGTTCGCTTGAGACAACATCCTTGCTCAAGGAATACGGGGCCAGATTTGTTCTTTCCAGAGCCTCGCGTGGGGTGCAGGCAAAGTTCTTGCTGCGCAACGGGGCAGACGATGTCATCTATCCGGAGCGCCAGGCTGCGGACTGGGCCGCCATGCGCTACAGCAGCGACCACATCTTCGACTATGTGAAGCTCTCGCCAGAATACTCCATCTACGAGATAGCCATTCCCGGGGAATGGCTGGGCAAGACGATCATGGAGCTGGCCGTGCGGCAGCGCTACAACGTGAATGTTCTGGGTATCCGGCGGGGAGCTCAGGGGGAAGAGCTTGAGCCCATGCCGCATCCGGATCACTGTTTCCAGAAGGACGAGAGGGTTTTGGTACTGGGCAACGACAGGGATATGCAGCGTCTTCTGCGCCAGTAGGGAAGAGGAATTTGCTTGTCCCCGTACTGGACGCCAGGAGCACGAGATCGACAAAGCCCCCGCATGACTTGCGGGGGCTTTGTCGATCAAATGGGAATCGGGATCACAAGCCTGGCCTGGGGTGCCGCCTTGTCAGCCTTTTGCCGGAAATCCTGCCCTGGGGCAAAAGCCGCACCCGTCTCCTGGGCTGGATGGCTTGCGCAGTTTCTTCCGCAGTGCCAGCCTTTTGCGGAAGACCTGCCTGAACCAGGGTTGCCTGTACTGTCTCGCCCGTAGTCTCGTCAGCGAAGATCTGCCAGACAGTGATGAATATGGCAGCAAGCAGGGGACCTGTCACAAAGCCGTCCATGCCAAAGAGCGTGAAGCCGCTCAACGTCGAGAGCAATATGAGGTAGTCCGGCATCCTTGTGTCGCGGCGCACCAGAATGGGGCGCAGGACGTTGTCTGCAAGGCCTATGACGCCGCCTCCGTAGGCTATGAGCACAATGCCGTCCACATAGGAGCCTGTGGCAAGAAGGTAGAGGGCTGTGGGAAGCCAGATGAGGGCAGCGCCAACCACAGGGATGAGGGAGAGGATGGCCATGGCGACGCCCCAGAGAACGGCAGCCCTGATGTCCAGGATCCAGAAGATGAGGCCGCCAAGCGCGCCCTGGGCCATGGCCACAAGAAGGCTTCCCTTGACCGTTGCCCGCATGACGCCGGCAAACTTGCTCATGAGGAGTTTTTCCCTGTGATCGCCAAAGGGCATGACGCGCACGAATATGGCGCTGAGCTTCTTTGCGTCACGCACAAAGAAGAAGGCTACATAGAGGCAGATGGCAAGATTGGTCACGAAATTGGCTGCGCTTCCTCCAAAGGCCATGGTGTATTTGGCTAGGGATCCGCCCACCCGCACTGCGAGCGCCGACAGATCAGAGGAGAGCTGCGTCATGTCGTAGCCAAAGCGCGCAAGAAATTCCTGTATGGCAGGGAAGGATTGGTGCAGCCTGTCCAGAAGGTCACGCAAAACCTGGGGATTTTCGGAAATCTGGCTGTAGAGGAGAAGGGCTTCCTTGGCGCCTGTGTAGAATATCCAGGCAAGGGGCAGGATAATGAGAAAGAGCGCCAGAAGCACTGTGAGGAGTGCTGCGAGATTGGGACCAAGGTGATAGCGCAGCGTAAGGTTGCGCTGAATGGGCGTGAAGACTGCCGCTATGACAACGGCCCACAAAAGGACGTTGAAGAAGGGCAACACGAGCCAGAAGAAGAGCGCTGTGGCCAGAAGAACCAGACAGAGAAAGGCTCTGGCCTCGAAACGTTGCATGTCTTGAAACAGCATGTGGCAAAATCCCGGTCGGAAGTGAAAAAAAATGTGTGAGAGACCCTAAGATTTGTCTTGAGCTGTCGATAAGGAGGTTGAAAGGGCGTTGTGCGCCTGCGCCAGGGCAAGGAGAATTCCTCCTGCCTGGGCCACATTGAGGGAATCGAAAGAACGGCTGAAGGGGATCTTCAACCACATCGAACACCTCTTCGCAACGCCCGGCCGCAGTCCCTTTTCCTCACTGCCAAGAACCACAACAGCGGGAAGCCTCAGCCCCTCAAGATAGGGGTTTTGTACGGGAGCAGCGCCGAACTGGCCGGTTCCGTAGATGGTAAATCCCCTTTCCTCGGCCTCATCCAGGGCCCTGGCAAGGTTCACGGCGCGGGACACGGGCAGGCGACCAAGAGCTCCAGCCGATGACCGTAAGGCTGCGGGGCCAAGAAAAGCTGAATTGTGCTCGGGAAGAAGCAGGCCTGCTGCGCCAAGGGCGTACATGGTTCTGGCAAGCGTTCCCACATTCCCCGGATCCTTGACCTGGTCGAGGGCAATAATAAGGGGAAAGGGCGCAGCCAATGCGTCTTCGAGAAGCCTTTCCAGCGAGACTGTGGGAACACAGGACAATCTGGCAACCACACCCTGATGATGAGCTGGGGCATTGCCACTACGGCAGAGCCTGTCCAGCGCGGAGTTTTCCACCAGCGTGTAGTGAACATGGTTCTTTCTGCACAATTCCTGGATTTCGGAAAATTCCTGCGAGCGGCTTTGCTTGCGCAAGGCCACGCTGTCGATGCGTTCAGGCGATTCTCTCAAAAGTTCAAGCACAGGCTTGAGTCCGGGGAGAAGGACAGTGTCTCTTGATTCCATGACAGTCTCCGAAGAAGTTGTTTATCTTGAGCTTTTTAGCTGAAGCAATTTCTTTAGGCAAGAAGAGCAAATTTCCGGGTGCGACATGACTAGAGCGAACCTTTCCAGTTCAACATTGTTCAGAGTACTGCTTCTCTGCGTCCTTGCAACCGTTCTGTGTACGGGGTGTTCCTCGAAACAGGGCGGCCTTGATGCGTCCGGCGGTCTCAATCTCAATGTGAAGGGAGCTCCGCTGACCACAAGCGAAAAGGAGGCTCTTGCCCAGAACAAGGGAAAGATCGCACGCCAGGTGCCCTCCTTTGCGGACAATGTTGTCGAACAGCAGGAAAAGTTCTATCTGCGCGGCGGCCGCAAGACCATGGAAGTGACCTCCAAGAGAGCCGAGCCCTACCTTGCCTACGCGAAGAGTGTTTTCCGTTCCTACAATATGCCCGAAGAGCTGGCCTACCTTGCCATGGTGGAAAGCGGCTACAACCCGAAGGCCAGATCCCGCGCGGGTGCAGCCGGTGCCTGGCAGTTCATGCCCTACACAGGCATGAAGTTCGGTCTTGCTCAGGACAAGTGGCATGACGAGCGCCTGGACATCTACCATGCGACCCATGCTGCAGCCCAGTATCTGAAGAAGCTGCACGACGACTTTGGCGACTGGCCCACGGCCATCGCAGCCTACAACGCTGGTGAAGGCAAGATGAGCCGCGCCTGCAAGGCAGCTGGCGAGCGCACCTTCTTTGGTGTCATGCAAAAGAACGGCAGGCTGGGCGAGGAAACAAGGCTCAAGGCAGAAACACTGCAGTACGTCCCACGCTTTCTGGCAGTGACCTCCATCATGGAAAATCTGCCACAGCTGGGCTTTGATCCCATCAACCCCGAGAGCGCAGACAGGGTAGTGCGGGTTCGCTTGAATCCCCGCACAAACTTGAAGGCCATGGCAAGCGCCTGTGGCATGTCCTGGAACGAATTCAAGACCTACAATCCCCATTTCAAGAAGTCCGTGAGCCACGCAAGCCAGCGCACCAATGCCTACGTGCCCGAGGCACGCGGCTCCATGGCAATGGCCTATGTACGCAATCCCGTACAGGTGTCCGGTACCATGCTGGCAGCAGCAGAGGCTACGGAAACGCCAAGGGTGCGCGCACGCGTTGCAGGCAGGGCAGGCACATATACCCTGCGCCCTGGTGACACTCTCACCAAGGTTGCCCGCAGGTACAATACCTCAGTGCAGGCTATCCTTGCAGCCAACAATCTGCGCGACGCCCACACCATTCACGTAGGCCAGACCCTTGCCATACCCGGCAGGACAACAGCCGTGGCCCAGGCAAGAACTTCCAGGGGTGGTGTGAACACCTATCAGGTCCAGCCGAAGGACAACCTCTGGCAGATTTCCCGCAAGCTCAACGTGAGCGTGGACGATCTGAAGCGCTGGAACAATCTGAGAGGTCAGGACATCCATGTGGGGCAGCGCCTTGTCGTGATGCGCTAGTGAGCTGTTCGTGACGCGCTTGGTGTCGCGCTGGAAAATCAAATTCTGAAAAAGGGACATTGTTTCGTCATGACAGGAAGTTGCCGGCTGAACCAACGGGACAGCCGGCAACTTTTTTGACAAAAATGCAGATTTTTGTTGACAGACCCATACCACAAGCGTAGAAGCCTCCCTCGCGCCAATTGAAAAAGTCTTTGACGAACTTATTTGGGGCAGGCTTCAGGCCAGTCTGGAAGGCAGTTTCGAGAGCTTTCAAAAAAAAGTTCAAAAATTGCTTGACAGATGAAAATCGAAAAGCCTATAAAGAGCTCTCCCGCGACTGAGAAAGAACGAAATTCTTCCGCGAAAAAAAATCGCGAAACGAAAAAAAGTTCTTGACAGTCGATGAGGAAAAGGGCATAAAGCCCGACGCCGCTTGAAACGGCGGCAGGTTCTGGTTCATTGACAAGTGAATAGCGAATGGGAAGAGAACTTTGAGATTCTGATTTCTGCGGCTTTGCCGCAGGGATTTGATACAGATTTGAACTGGAGAGTTTGATTCTGGCTCAGATTGAACGCTGGCGGCGTGCTTAACACAT
>ENA-ORSJ01000401-ORSJ01000401.1-human-gut-metagenome-genome-assembly--contig:-NODE-401-length-47708-cov-3.353115_pt1 | contig 47708 bp, 43 predicted proteins | sample MGYA00242191_ERZ509158 | MGnify/ENA primary metagenome ERZ509158 (study PRJEB26280, sample SAMEA2338623) | human gut metagenome | biome: human gut; feature: human-associated habitat; material: faeces...
GGTAGGTGACGGAATCACCGAGAGTAGGGAGGGTGTATCAAAGTGTCTGGCAAGGACAGAGACCGATGGTGAGTCAAGCCTTATGGAAGAAATAGCTGACTGGAAAACGTGTACAATGAAACACGGACTCCTGTCGCTTCTCGAAATAACGGAGTGCCTCAGAGCCAAGAAAGCCTTGTTTAGTTGAACCGCCGTGATACGTGACCCGTACGTCCGGTGGTGTGGGAGGTTGGGGCGAGCGATCGCCCCCGCCTACCCGATTTCAAAGTTTGTTCAAAAGAGCTACTTTTCAGGAGTTGCCTGAGCAGATGGAGCAGAGGTTTCTGCCGGCTTTGCCGTCGCAGTCTCCTGTTTTTCCGTTTCCGCTGCCTTGACCTGAGGGACTGGTTTGGCTGCCACAGGCTTTTTCTGAGGCTTCTCGGGGAAGAGCGTTGTTCCATCTTCCTTCATAAGGCCAATGCATTGAGCCGGGCAGGCTTCCATACACGGAGTCATGGATTTTCCATTGAGCTTGCGCCAGTCTCGGCACAGATCGCAGCGCACCGCGACCTTGCGTGGTTGCAAAAGTTCATCGTCATCAGGATTGTCTTCCATCTTGACGACAGGCAGCGAAGTCACATCCATCTGGATGGCTCCGTAGGGACAGGCATCGGCGCACATTTCACAGGCTATGCACAGTTCCTCGTGCATGCGCACCTCGCCACTTTCAAGCTGTTCCAGAGCCCCTGTGGGGCAGATGTGGCAGCAGGGCGCGTTACGGCACTCATGACACCTTGTGGTCGTCTTGAAGCCTTCGCCCTTGATGACGCGTACGCGAGAGATGAACTCGGCCCTGCGTTTTGTGGCTTCCTTGATGTCCAGTCCGTGGTGAGCTGCGATGCAGGCGACTTCGCAGCGCCGGCAGGCTCTGCAGCGCTCGGAGATTAAGACAATACGTTCCAGCATGGCTCTGTCCTGTTATTTGCGTATATGGTGTCAGGTGTTCGAAGAGTTTGTGTTGTTTTCCACTTCCAGGCCGAGCAGGGTGAGACCGTGTCCACCGGTGAAGGATATGTTTTGGCTACCGCAATGAGGGCAGACAAATTTCCTATGCACAAGCTCGAAGTGGGTGTTGCATGAGCTGCACATGCAGGGTAATGGTTCCCGTTCTATGTCAAGACGGGCACCTTCGGCTGGCGTTCCTTCGGCAAGCAGTTCAAAACAGCCTGTGAAGGTGGTTATTTCCACACAGGAAAGGAGTCCAAGCCCCAGTCTGAGGGAAGTGATGCGGCCAGCTCGTGTTTCAGGGTGCTCCTGATTGTATGCGGACACACTTTCAAGAGTCACCCTCAACAGTCCCTGGGCCAGGGATGCTTCGTGCATGTCCCTAGCGCTCCGTGCAGGAAACGCATGGATCAATTGTATTGGTTATGAGTGCCGCGTCGGCAACCTTGGCATCGCGCAGCATGACGCCGAGGGCTTCCCAGTTCATGTAGGAAGGAACTCTCCACTTGAGGCGTTCGGGAATTTCCGTGTGGTTGGTACGGATGTAGTAGATCACCTCACCGCGCGGAGCCTCGGATCTTGCAATCGCCTGAGAAGGGAAGATTCTGTTCATATGTGTGCGGACTTCCCCCTGGGGAATGTCGCGCATGACCTGGCGGATAATCTTGATGGATTCAATAACTTCATGCAGGCGCACGCAGGTGCGGGCATAAAGATCACAGCCATCACGCACGATAATGTCAAAATCGATTTTACCGTACGCTGCGTAGGGCGTTTCCTTGCGGACATCGATGGCAAGGCCCGAACCTCTTGCCACAGGTCCCACAACGCCAAGACGCAGGGCATCTTCCTTGGGCAGCAGTCCGATACCCTTTATGCGGGCACAGATGAGAGGATCCGTTTCGAAGATGTCCATGAGTTCCTTGTAGGCAGGCATGAACTTGTTGATGCTTTCATCCAAAAAATCAAAACATTCCTCGTCAAGATCGAACTTGGTACCACCAATGCAATTGAAAGCCAGATTCATGCGATTGCCGTAGAGACTTTCCTTCACATCCTGGAAAATTTCACGCAATTCCATGGTGTGCATGAAGAGGGATTCAAAACCGCACAGATGGGCCTGAATGGCCAGGTTGAACAAGTGAGAGGCAACACGCTTGATTTCTTCCGTAAGCGTTCTCAGATAGTGGGCACGCTCGGGTACCTCTATGCCAAGGGCATTTTCCACAACCATGGCGTAGGTAAAGGCATGGCTGTTGGAACACAGGGAACAGACACGCTCGGTGAGCGTCTGGTTCATGATGAGGTTGCGGTGCTGGGCAAGATTTTCCATACCTCTGTGCACATGACCGCTGTGCAGCGTTGCTCCGCGGATGATCTCACCATCCACCTGCAGGTCAAAGTAAACAGGTTCTTCCAGCGCTACATGAACAGGTCCCAGAGGGATGTTGAAGGTGGCAGGCGAATTTTTGGGTGCAGGCATTTAGTGACTCCCTTCCTTGCTGGACAGGATGCGCTCCCAGAGGTCCTTGGTGCAGGCGCCATTCATCATGACAGACAGAGGAACAAGCCTGCTCAGCATGCCCTGGTCAAGAGAAGCGTCAAGAAAGAGGCGGTTGGGGTTGGGCTGGTGCGCTACCGTGATGCCCACAAGTTCCATCATCTCGCGCTCATGCCAGTCAGCGTTGGCGAACCATGGAGTAATTGTGGGAACCTGAGGCTCCTTTTTGGTGATAATAGCCGTAATATTGTAGATCACGCTGTCGAGCACAAAGTTATAGCAGGCAGCAAAAGGCGCCTCTTCTGCGTCTGGCTGCGACGCTCTCGAATAGCCGGAAATCAGGCTGAGCCTTGCAGACATGTCTTTCAACGCGGCTGCGGCAGCAGTGAGGTGAGACGGAGAGCTGAGCTCAAACCAGTGCTGGGCATTGCCGTAATTGTCTGCCCCAAGCGTCACGCCGTCCTTTGTGCTCAAGGACGTGAGTGTATTGATGAGGGCTGTATTGCCCTTGATGACATCGAACATGTGTAATCCTTGGGTCTTATCCCTGATGATACATCAGCGGGAAACAGGGCATCTTTCTAGTCGCGCCCTTCCTGCAGGGCAGTATTGATGTCCGAGCGCAGGACACAGACGGTGCTGTTCTCTGCGTCGCGCATCTGCCGACAACTGCGGCACAGATGCCGAATTTCCTCCGGATCCACGTCCGCATCATCTGCATAGAGCTGTTTTGCCTTGTCCAGGGCCATGACACGCATGGGGGTCCCACAACGGGCACACGGCTCATAGCTGATGGTATGCTGCTCAATGCGCTTGAACTTGTCCTCTTCTGCATGGGCGCTGTGCCAATCCGGATCAATGGACATGGCACTCATGGGACAGTAGGTCACGCAGGAGCGACAAAGACAGCAGCTGTCCTGCCAGATGGTAATTGTCCAGCCCTTGCTGTCCTTTTGCAGGTGAATGGCGCCTGCCGCGCACACGTGACGGCACATGCCACACCCAAGGCAACGCTCGGGATCGACAAGGATGCGGCCACGAATGCGTTTTGGCGTGAATGTCTCCCCAAAGGGAAACGGATCCGTGGCTGGACCGGAGATGAGGTTTTGCAGAAGAACATTGAGGAACGATGGCATACGCTAACCCTCCAGTCCCAGCTTTTTGAGCCAGATGCTGCGCGCAAGCACAACTGCTTCCATAATGGCCTGGGGTCTGGGAGGACACCCGGGGACATTGACGTCCACGGGAACAAGCCTGCTCAGTGGGCCTGCAATGGAATAGCTGTCGCGGAAGACGCCCCCGGAAATGGGACAGATGCCAACGGCCACAGTCACCTTGGGTTCGGGGATTTCATTCCAAACGCGCAGCACATAATCGCGCATATGCACTGTCACAGGTCCAGTGACGAGGACAATATCTGCCTGGCGGGGAGATCCGGTATAATGGCAACCGAGACGTTCCACGTCGTAGCGCGGAATGAGCGCGGTCGTGGCCAGTTCGACGTCACAGCCGTTGCAGGAACCTGCATTGATGCGAAAAAGCCACGGAGAGCGGACAGACGTCTTTTTCAAAAGTGTGTCGAGCACGGCAAACTCCTTACACCACAATGACCAGCACGAGGCTGATAAAGGCCAGGACTGCGGGAATCTTGAAATAGAACATCATGGCCTGGTCGATGCGCAAGCGCCCTGTGACGGAACGCAGCAGCGAGATGGCAAAGAACATGAGGATAAAGCACTTGACCATGAACCACACAAGATTCACGAGCCAGAAGTCACCGAGCTGGCCGGGGAAGAAGAGAACGACCCCGAGACTCAGGACAACAAAGATCTTCAGGGCATTGCCTATCTGGAACAGGGCAAGCAGAGGACCGCCATATTCGAGCATGGGGCCTTCCAGAATTTCCGTCTCGGATTCGGCAATGTCGAAGGGCGGAACACCCATGGTTCCCGGCAGGAACATGAGATAGGCAATGAAGGCCGGGATCATGATGGGGTTGAGGCCAAACTGCCCGTAGGTCGTCTGATACTGGACAATATTGAGCAGCGAGAAGTCTGCAGTTCCTATGCCGGTTGCCTTGCCTGTTATCATGGCCACTGTGAGCAGGATCATGAGCAGGGGAAGCTCGTAGCTCAACATGATGAGCATTTCGCGCGAAAAGCCTATGGCGCCAAAGGGCGAGCTTGATGCGGAACCACCGAGCATGATGGCAATCGCCGGAATGGGCAAGAGGTAGAAGAGAACGAGAAGGTCGCCCATCATGTACATGCCGTCAAAGACACCAGGCACAGGGATAAAGGCCGCGCAGGCAGCCATACCCGTCATGCCAATGACAGGGGCCATCAAAAACATGGATTTGCAGGCAGTCTTCGGGATAAGCGTCTCCTTGGTCAGGAGCTTGGCTATATCGAAGATGGGCTGGGCAAGTGGAGGTCCTACACGACGCTGCATGCGTGCAACAAGGCGTCTATCAAGTCCTTTCAGGAAGAGGGCGAATCCCAGGGCAAAAAGCCCTCCGGGGAAGATGCAAACGTGGAACAGGGCCCAAAGAACATCATTCATGGCTATTCCTCCTTGCCTGACGCGGAAGCGCTTGAGCGCAGGAAGGCAGGCAGGCCGCCGTAGATGCTCGAGGGACGCATGCGGTTTGTGGCGTCTTCAGGCTCGCGGCCGCAGTTGTGAACGTCAATTTCGCGCACATGGACAAAACGGTGGATAATCCAGCAGCCGAAGGCAAAGGGAACCAGCATGATGATGAACATCACACCCGGATTCCAGCCAGTTGCGCCGCTGCCTATGCTTGTCAGGGTGAAGGGGATGGCCTGCAGGTTGAAGTCCGCGACAATGCCACTGATGGGGGTGAGCATGATTCCCGGGAAGAGACCGGTAGCCACACAGCCAACGGCAAGCAGGAACATGGGAACCTTCATGATGAGCGGCGGATCATGCACATCCTGCAGGGACGGATTGGGCTGGCCAAGGAAGGCTGCGTGCATGAACTTGGCAATGTAGGCAAGGGTCAGCACCGAACCAAAGAGCGAGAGCAGGGCCAGAATGGGCTGATCCGACTGCATGAGAGCGTGGTAGATGATCCACTTGGAACTGAAGCCCGAGGTCGGGGGAATGCCAACAACAGAAAGGCCGGCAATGAAGAACATGGTCATGGTGAAGGGCATCTTGCGCCCAAGGCCACCCATGTCGCTGAGGTATTCTCTGTGTGTCATGTACATGAGTGCACCGCACACGAGGAAGAGCAGGTCCTTGAAGAAGACATGGTTTGCCAGATGCAGCAGGCTTCCCGAAAGGCCCAGCGCAGCGTTGCTCTGGGTAGCGAGGGCGTAGCCTGCCACTGCAATGGCAAGAACCATGTAGCCAATCTGGCTCACAGTTGAGTAGATGAAGACCAGCTTGACCTGGTTGGCTCTGATGGCCTGCAGGGCAGCTAGAACGATGGTGATACCGCCAATCCACATGATGAAGCTGGATTGCAGGACATTGTAGAGCGCCGGAGCTCCGGCACCAAGGAGAAAGAAGAGCTTGCAAAAACCGATGATGGAGCTCTTCAGCAGCATGGAGGAGATGTAGCCTGATACGGGAGTGGGAGCCACTGCAGGGTGCATCTGCCAGTCAATGCGTATGGGCAGCTGTGCAGCCTTCATGACAAAGCCGATGGCCAGCAGGGCAAGTCCCAGAGGCAAGTGCGCTTCATTGGTTGCAATCCAGGGAGTGTCCACGCCAAAGGCAATCATGGAGGCTCCTCCGCCAATGATGCAGACACCCACAAAGATGAAGCTTGCGCCAATCACATTGAAGAGGAAGTACTTTCCTGCCTCTCTGAGACTGATACGATCTCCCTCGTGAGCCAAGGCCATATACAGTGTCCAGGAACTCATGATTTCCCAGAACACGAAGAAGCTGAAGAGGTTCGAGCTTGAGGCCATGCCGATGAGGCCACCGCACATGGCTGTGAAGATGCAGTAGAAGCGCCACTGAGTGTGGCTGTGTTCCATGTAGCCTATGGCGTAGGCCATGTTCAGGGCGCCGAGAGCGGGAACTATGACGGCAAAGGCCTGGGACAGGGTATCGAGGTTGTCACCCTGGAAGATGGCAAGCAGGCTGGTGATACCAAGAACGAACACGCTGGCCCAGCCGCTCATGCGCCTGTTGTACCTGAAGAAGGCAGGAATGATGGCGCCAATGATGGGCAGAATCACGTACGACGGCCAGGAAACAAGCAGGGCTTCAGCAGGCAGGCTTTCACCTGCGCTGGCGCACATGGCAGCCGCAGAGGCAGCGAGATTGTAGGGGATGGTGGGGCAGAAGCCAAAGAGCAGGGTGGCAAAGGCCAGAGCCATGAGAGCATACTGCATGGACTTTGGCGCTTCATGCAACACAGGGGCGTCTGCCGGGCGCTTCTCGAAAATGATGGTGTTGAGAATGCGCGTATAGTAGAGAACACCAATAAGGGAACCAATGAGAATGGCAGCAGCGACTACGATGTGACCGGAAGCCACCGCAGCATTGATCATGGCAAACTTGCTGTAGAAGGCTGCAAAGGGCGGCAGGCCCATAATGGAAAGCAGGCCCATGAGCATGCAGGTACAGGTTATGGGCATCTGGCTGCAGGCTCCCTTGAAGTCAGAGAGCTTGCGCGAGCCTGCACGCAGGATGAGGGCACCTGCACAGAGGAAGAGCAGGTCCTTCATGACTGCATGGTTGAGGATGTGGTAGAAGGCTGCTGTTGTCCCCATGACAGTGGTGAGTCCGAGGACAATGGTTATTTCACCAATCTGGCCTATGGTTGAATAGGCCAGCATGCGCTTGATGTCTTCCTGGCGCAAAGCCCAGATTTCACCGACAAAGAGGGTAACCATGCCGATGAGCACCATGCCTGTGCTGTACCAGGAAAGTCCGAAGTAGCCGGGAATGCTGGAAAGGAAGGGCCCTGCCTGGCCGGCGACAATTGCCGCAATGCCGAAGAAGCCCATCTTGGTGATGACACCGGACAGAGGGGCCGAAACAGAGCTCGGCGCTGCCGGGTGGGCGTCAGGAAGCCAGAAGTGCAGGGGCACGACACCGGCCTTGGTGCCAAAGCCGGCGACGCAGAGAATGAGGGCAACCTGTCCCCAGGATGAGGTCAGGTTCTGCATGCCTGTCCAGGCCACTGGTGCAGCGTTGGACAGGGCGCGCAGCTGGCCTGCGTCCGAGGACAGCAGGATGATTCCAGGCAGCATGAAAAGCGCGCCGCCTATGCACATGACAAAATATTTGATGGCTGCGTTTCTGGCCGTTCTGTTGGCCTCGTGCGCCACCAGGATAAAGCTTGTGAACGTCATCATTTCCCAGAAGCCGTAGCCGTAGATATCGGCTACATTGTCCGAGGAAACGACGCCGGCAAGAGAGGAGAAGGTCAGGAGCAGGAAGAACCAGTACCAGGCCTTGCGCTTGTCATGTGAAACGTAGTCAACGGAGTAGACAGCTATAACAACGCCTGCGATGCCCACAAGCAAAAGGAACATCTGCGCAAGGGGCGTGGAAGGAAGCAGGACAATGGAGAGTAGACCCAGAACAGTGGCAGCAACAGCAATTCGGATTGCTGTGCGCTCCGCATAGAGCCAGAAGCAGATGGCCACGACAAAGGCGGCAATATAGAGGATGGAACTGGAAATGTGCGGTGCGCTGTGATGCATGCTGAAGCCGCACAGGGCACACATGAACGAGAGCAGGGATGACTTGAAGATGCCCATGAGTGCGGCAATCACGGCCAGCACAAGGGATGCCTTGCTCGGTGTGTCGTCTATGATGTAGGCATGCTGCGGCTTGTCGAAGAGAACACAACAGGCCACTCTGGCCATCAGCCAGACCTGGACGGTACTTGTGGCTGCCGTGAACAGCATGATGTAGAAAAATTGCGGGACTTCCGGAACCTGGGACACAGAGGCAGCTGCAATGAGAAAGCGCCCTTCAGGAACAAAGAAGATGGATCCGCCTACTGTGGCCAGCATGGCAAACGCGAAGAATTTGCCCATGATGGGAGCGCGCTGACCCACGCCACGCAGAGCCCAAAGGTCGCTTCCACTCGGTTCTGCGTCCTGGGCAGGTTTGAGTACGTCGAGCGAGGTCCATGCCAGCGCCCTGACCACAAACTGGAAAGCCAGATACAGGAAAAAGCCTGCAGTACCCATGGTACCAGGACAGGCTAGTCCCAGACAGGCCACACCCAGGTCGTGGAGTCCGCCTCGCCAGATAAGGGGTCTGAACTTGTCATGACTCATGAAGCTCAGCACAGTACCTGCAATCAGCAGACAGAGGCTGAAGAAGAGCATGACTGAGGTGAAAGTATCCATGGACTTCCCCCGAAATGTCTCATTTGGATGTGAAGAAAAAGCCGCGACGTGCGGTATGAATGGCAGTAAAAAACGAGCGGCAGCTTCGCCGGTCTATTCCTGGCCGAGGCTGCGGCTCATGAGCTGTATGCTGGCTTCCCTGGCGGTCAGGGTGCCGTCAAGGATTGCGCAGACAGCACTGGTGATGGGAACAGAGACGCCAAGGCGCCTGGCAAGCTTGCTGACAGCAAAAGCCGTCTTAACTCCCTCGGTGACCATGCCAATCTCCCTTGTTGCCTCTTCCAGGGACTTGCCCTGACCGAGAGCCAGACCAAGGGTACGATTGCGCGAGAGATTCCCCGTTGCCGTGAGAACCAGATCGCCAAGGCCGGAAAGTCCCATGAAGGTTGCAGCCTTGGCGCCGAGTGCAACGCCAAGTCTTGTAATCTCGGCCAGGCCACGGGTCAGAAGAGCTGCTCGGCCGTTGGTTCCGATGTCAAGGCCGTCACAAAGCCCAGCAGCAATGGCAATGACGTTTTTTACGGCACCGCCAATCTCAACTCCAAGCACGTCCGTGCTTGTATAGCAGCGAAAGGACGCAGAAGAGAGAAGATGCTGGATACAGGCAGCCTGCGAGGCATTGTCAGAGGCGATTACTACGGCTGTAGGCTGACCTTCCAGAACCTCTTTGGCAAATGATGGACCGGAAAGAACCGTGTAGACAGGAGCAAGCTCGGCAAGAAGAGCAGGAAGAAACTGTGAGGCTGTCAGGCCACTGGCGTCCTCTATACCCTTGGCAGCGTTCACAAGAACAACACCACGGCAAAAAGCATTCTTGTTGGTAGTTACAAAGGAACGTTGCTGCTGACAGGGTACGGCGAGTACCACTATGGGCGCGCGCAAAACGCCTGGATCTGTGGAGGCAGTAAGCGACGGATGCAGGGGCAACCCCGGAAGGTAGTGCACGTTTTCGTGTGATTCGTTGATGGCGGCACACACATTTTTGTCACGCAGATACAGGGTGACTTCGTGACCATTTTGGCAGGCGAGGTGCGCAAGGGCAGTGCCCCAGCTGCCACCGCCGGCAACGCAGATTTTTTGTTTACCACCACCCAAGGCTGTGCCCTCCAACCATATTGCGATGTGCTGATACTGGAAATGTGAAAAATAGAACAGATTTTTTGAGGGCTGCAACGACTTGAAACAAATATGAAAAATCAAGGTTGAAGGTCAAAAAACAGGGAAGAGTTGTTGCGCTTGTTCTATTTTGCACAGTTAGTTGCTCTTATACACGTGTGACAATACTAGTCAAGTGTGGCAAGGCGTTTCTCAAGAGCCATCTTCTGCTTCATTTCGCGCGTACCCATTGGGCGCAAGTTATCAAAATCGTGATTTCTTTTTTGATGGCGGCAGAAAACGAGGAAGCTTGTATGGGCAATCATGCGGTCGTTCGGGCGCAATCTGTCTGCCAGGGGCTTCCAGTCACGCAAGAGCAGTTCCTGTACCTCAATGTGGTCAAAGGGGCCGCGCTCCAGACCCTTCAGCAGTTCACCGACCTGCATGACAGTGGGCAGAAGAAAACCGAAAACTGCACCTGGCCGCACAGCTTCAACAGCCTTGTCGAGATACTCCCAGGGAGTTCTTACATCAAGGAAGAGAGCATCTGCGTTCTTGACACAAAACCCTTCTGCCACATCTCGCACATTGATATCCACATTGTCGCCCACATGGGCCCAGTCGAGATTCCTGCGCGCAAGTTTGGCAAATTCCTCGCGCGCTTCGTGGCTCACGACACGTCCCGTAGGCCCACAAAACCAGGAGAGGGCCAGTGTCAGGCCTCCGGAACCACAGCCTGCCTCGCAGATGGTGCGCCCCGGGCCAGCTCCAAGTTTCATGCAGATATAGGCTATGTCCTTGGGATAAATGATCTGTGTCTGGCGTTTGATGCCCTTGAGAAGATCCTGCAGAGTCACGTCGAGCAGTTGTACAGGACGTCCCATGCTGGTCATGACCGTATCGCCAAAATCTGCGGCAGCAACAATCTCGGGTGTCAGGATGCCGTCATGGCTTTGCCAGTTTTCGCCTTCAACAAGGCGCTTGATAGTGCGTTTGCCCTTGGGCGTAACAATGAGAACAAGAGAACCGTAGGGAATCATGCCTTCCTCGCTGCACGTTGTGCGGCCGGGTATTGCTTGGGTGAAAGATGCGGGCCCATGCAGATTATGGCATGGGCCCGGGATAATGTAGCCATGGGGACCTAGAACATCTGGCGCATGAGCATTTCGCTGTCTTCGCCTGTGTCCATGGGCATGCCGGAGTCTTCGGCTCCGGGAACGGCCCCGTCCACAGCGGACAGACCGGGGCCGGTATTTTCAGTGAGATAGGGCAGCCCGTCAATCATGGTTATGCCTTCAGGCATGGTCATGTCCTGTGGGGCACTGGCGTACGCCTTGTCTGCCTTTTCCCTGTACGCCTTGAAAATCGGTGCTGCGGTTCTGCCGCCCTGTTCCCAGCTTCCAAGGGAGTCCATCTGGTCGTAGCCTACATAGACACCAGTGCACAGATAGGGCGTGTATCCCATGAACCAGCAGTCGCGGGTGTCGTTACTTGTTCCTGTTTTGCCGGAAATGTGCAGGCCATCTATAAAAGCTCTCCGCCCAGTGCCGTTTTCCACCACCCGTCGCAAAAGCGTGGTTACCTGGAATGCGTTTTGCGGGCTGACTGCCTGCCACTGTTCTACTTCCTGACGGTAGAGCTCGCGTCCCCTGGAATCCTTGATGGAGGTGATGATACGCGGGCGGGAGGCAATGCCTCCGTTGGCAAAGGCAGTGTAGGCCTGGGTGAGATTGAGCGGCGAAACGCCCACTGCGCCGAGACTTACGGAGAGCACCTGGGGAAAGTCGGGTTCCAGCCCCAGCATTTTGGCACGCTCAATGACCTTGTCTATGCCAACAGCCTGGGCAAGGCGGACTGTTGGCGTGTTGCGCGAAAGAGCCAGAGCCTGCCAAAGGGGCATTTCTCCCTTGTAGGAATTTTCAAAGTTGCTGGGACGCCAGATCTGCCCGGTTGCCGGATTCACGTACTCGATTGGTGCATCTAGTACGGATGAAGTCGGGGTAAAGCCATTGTCGAGGGCTGTAGAGTAGACAATGGGCTTGAAGCTTGATCCTGGCTGGCGCCTGGATTGAGTAGCCCGGTTGAAATGACTTTCGCCAAACTGGTAGCCGCCAATGAGGGCAACAACGTCTCCGCTTTGGGGTTCTATGGAGACGATGGCTCCCTGTACCAGCGGTTCCTGCTGCAAGAGAAGCTCCACGGCCACGCCTTTTACAGGGGTATTGTCGAGGCTCTCGGCTGGAACAGTTTTTTTGCTGCCTTTTTTGGGAGCAGCTTCTCTGCGGGGTGCAAGGCTCACCCATACGACATCACCCGGGCTTACAATGCCCTGCCTGCGAGCCTTGGGAGCAAGTTTCGATCGCTTGTTTGCCCACTTGAAGTTGTTTTGGCGGATGACCCCAGTGTAGCCCGAGCCCAGGTCAACATGAATTTCCCTGGGAGAGACAGATGTGACCAGAGCCTGAGTCCATTCGTTGTCTGCAAGCTCCCCGGGCTCGAAATTCTTCTTGTCCAGAAAAGCCTGCTGCTCGGCTTTTGAGACAAGCTGTCTGATGGCTCCGCGCCATCCCTGACGCTTGTCTATGGTTTCGAGGCCAGAGCGCAGTGCCTGCCCAGCCAGCTGTTGCTGCAGGGGATCCATTGCGGTCTGCACGGTAAGTCCTGCCTCATAAACGTAGTCAAGGCCAAAGCGGTTTGTTTCGACACCCAGAGCCTTGAGATTGCTCTCGGTAAAGAATTCGATGAGCAAGCGTCTGGCTTCCTCGAAATACCACTGACTGGCTCCGATTGTCTTGTCCGGCATGCTCCAGTAGACAAGTGGCTCGTTTGCCGCCTTCTGGTAGTCTTCTTCGCTTATCCACTCGAGGACGCGCAGGCGGGTGAGGACTTCCATCTGTCTTGCCTTGGCAGCCTCGGGATTGCGGAAAGGATTGTAGCGGCTCGGAGCTTGGGGCATGCCTGCAATGACACAGGCTTCGGCCAGGGTAATGTTGGCAGCGTGCTTGCCGAAATAGGTCCTGGCTGCCGCTTCTACGCCATAGCTTTGCTGGCCGAGAAAGATATAGTTGAGATAGAGGGAAAGAATCTGATCCTTGCTGAGTTCGCGCTCAAGCCTTGTTGCCAAGATTGCTTCCTTCATTTTGCGCACGTAGCTGCGTTCGGAAGAGAGCAGGAGTTGCTTGACTATTTGTTGCGTAATGGTGCTTCCACCCTGGCTTTTGGTACCTCTTTCGAAGTTCACCAGCATGGCGCGGAGTATGGCCAGGGGATTGATTCCCGGATGCTGGTAGAAAGCGCTGTCCTCGATGGCCAGAAAGGCCATGGGCAGATATTTGGGCATGTCGTCCAGGGTTATGACGTAGCGTTTTTCGTGGGAGAGAGTGCCCAGCACGGAGCCGTCCCTGGCAAGTATTGTCGTCGCCTGAGCGGCCTTGAAATCCAGGATTCTGTCCAAGTCGGGAAGATCCTGGCTTACCCAGTTGTAGAGGAAGAAGCCGGCTGCACAGCCTATGGCTCCGAGGCCAAGCATGATGCCAAAAAACCAGCGCACGACAGCGCCAAGGAAACTGCCTCTTTTCTTTTTTGGGGGCTCTTGCGGCTGCTGTTCGGGAGGTGTTTGCGCAGTTTGCTCTTCGGCAGCATTCTGTCTGGGTAGTTGCGTATTCCTGAAACTGTCGTCCGGACTGGTGTGATGAAGCTTCATCCCAAAATTGGCGCTCAAGTTCCCTGCGGACAAGCAGGAGAGGATGCGCCCCTCCCTTTTTTGTTTTCGTATCTGGTTTTTGCGGACTCGGGGAATGCGCAACAATGCTCATCCCAATAATTTTCCGTACGCGTTTAGCACAGGAGTGCCAGAAAAGCAAAAAGCCCCAGAAGGGGGCTTTTTGCATTGATATGACGGGGCAAAGCCCCGTCAAAAAATAAGGGCTGAATCCTACACACAGCCAGTGGGCTTGGGAAGGCCTGCCATTTTGCAGGCGCCCTTGCCGGGGCCGGAAGGAAAGAGCTCGTAAACTTCCTTCAGCTTGTAGCCAGTATTCTTGGAGAGAATACGGACCATGGGTGCGATACCGTTCTTCTTGTAGTAATCCTGCAGGAAGTCGAGGATTTTCTGATGATCGGCGGTGATTTCTTTGATGCCTTCAGACTCTTTCACATATTCGAGCCATTCCGGGCACCAGTCCTCGAAGTGGAGAAGGAAGCCGTCCTCATCAACTTCGAATGTTTTGCCTTGGAATTGAACTTCAGCCATGCGTGTCCTCCTTGGACTTCATGAAAAGCAGGATCCTTGATCCTGGGTTGCACCAGTCGGAACGACTCCGACAAGCAATTGATTTCAGCTCTTAAAAAGTGCAAATTCTAAGGATTTGCACAAGCAGTTTGAGCATTACTGCCTTGAAACGGGGCATGTTGACAAGAACACAATACCCCGGAAATTTTCTTCAGCAGACATTGCCACAAAGGCAAGCGTATGGCAAGGGCAAAGAATGGAAAAGTTTTAGCCCTAGTCTGCCATCCCGGAACATATTGTCCATTCAAGCAGGTTTGTCTGTGTTTCCAAAGCTTCCTTCAGGGAAGCGCTGGCGGACTCGTCCTCAAAGGGACGCAGACGAATGAACACGTGGCGGTTGCCATTGGCAAGGTAGGCTGTCATGACCGAGACGATGCGCCCCTTGTTCTTGCGGACTATGTCAAAGACGCGGGCAAGGGAACCAGGTTCCTGGCTTGTCTCTACTGTAAGCTCTATGCCAGGATCGCGGGCGCCGCCAATGGTTACAAGTACCCTGAAGACATCCTGATCGGTAATGATGCCAAGCAGGTGATTGTCATCATCCACTACGGGCATGCCCCCAATCTTCTTGTCAAGCATAATGAGGGCGACCTTGGAGATGCTCTCGTTGCTTTTCACGCAGATGGGGTTGGACGTCATGATATCCTTGGCCTTCACTTCTGCAAGAAGGTACTGAATTTCGTGCACTTCAAGCGATGTTGCCTTGGAAGGGGAAGCACTTTTGACATCACGGTCGGAGATAATGCCAATAACACGATTGCTGTCATCGACTACAGGAAGACGACGGACGCCGTGCTCCTTCATGAGCTTCTGACATCTGGAAAGGGATGTGTCAGGCTGGACACTGATGGCTTCAGTGGTCATCCAGGGAGATATGAGCATTTGCTTCTCCTTCAAACAAGGTGTCTGCACAGCTCGCTTATCCATCTGGCTCCATGCACGTTTGAAGCAAACGCGCTGCGAGATGGAACAAGAGAGCAACAGCTTAAAATTGCTATAAATGTCAATCAAAAGTGCCCAAAGCAGGCTGTCGGTTTTTTGGAAAAACCTGTAGCGCACTGTTGAGGACACTGTTCGATTGAAGAGCAGTAAGCCGACCTGAACGTTCTGCCTGATCTCCATCCCCGGCCTTGTCAGGGAACACTGCCACGGATATTGATAAATTTTTCTGCAAATACAGATAACTAGGCAGAGCCTGATCGCAGCGACAAATTGTACGGTGTTTCAGGCAAGAATTGATATGAGCATACTTTTCCCGAAATGGCAATGCCCGAATCGAATTTGGGTTTGGAAAAAAGGCTTCACATCCGCTTCTGTGTACTGCGGCTTTCCAAAGGCCGGCTGATGGAAAGTGTGATTTTTGCGCGTTCATCACGAGTTTTTCTTGCAATGCGGGCGCAAATTGCTCAGCATGAGAACCTGTCTGAAGAAGGGAGGGTTTCCATGGGCAAGAAGCGAATTCTCTACATTGATGCAAGATACGGCATCAATACGAAAATACTTGGCCAAGCGTTGAAACAGATGCTCGAGGACGCCTGCCGGATAGAGGATCTGGCAGGAGGAAAAAAGGATTTGGCTTTTGACGGGCCTGTTCTGCAAATGGTTTCGGCAATTACAAAACTTGCCGACAGCATGGGAATTCTCAAGGTGTACGAACGCGAACAGGCGCTCGGCCTTTTGCGCATCTGCAGGATTCTTTCCAGATTGGGAGTAACTTCCATTCTGACAGGAACACTTCCCCTGCCAATTCAGGAGGAGAATACCAGGGACGAGGCACTTGCCACAAAACGCGAGCTTCTTGCTGGTTTTTCCGGAACACCAAGCAGCACAACTGGTGTAAGCCTTGCCTGCGCACTGCTTTTCAAGGCCCTGTCAGTCCGTCAGTCCCGAGAAATTGGCGGTGAGCCCTTGCTGACAGCAAGCGTATCCGGCAGGGAGGGGCGCCCTTTGTCATTGATCTTGCTTGTCGAGGCAGAGGGCTGTTGGGAAAAGATTGTGCAAATGGAAAGCCATATCGACCATCTGACTGGAGAGGAAGCCGGCCTGGTCATAGAGACTCTTTCCAATGACAAGCGGGTTCTGGACGTCCTCTGGCTTTCGGGAATAGGAAAGAAAAACAGACCGATGGGGCTATTGCGCATTATGTGCCACATCAAAGACAGAACTGCCGTGCGCTCGCTCCTGTTGCGCCATACCCATACCCTGGGCTTTCGGGAACAGATTTTGCGCCGCCTGGTTGTGGACAGAAGGAGCGGCGAAGGACAGCTTGCAGATGGAACTCCCGTCAGAACCAAGGAGTATGTCATTGACGGGCAATGGTATTCCAGACCAGAGTGCGACGACATACGCGACAGGGCATGTGCTGCCGGTCTGGGGGCGCCAGCCTTTCGCTTTGCCAGGGTACGTATGGAAAAGGGATGATTTTTCCTTCACTCTGCACAAAAAAAGGGCGGCATGACTGCCGCCCCTAAAGGAAGGAAAAACTAGTCCTGGCACTTGGCCTTCAGGGCCTCGGCCATGCTCTTGCCAAGCTGGTGCGCCTTGACAAGATCGTCATGATTGGGGCGCCACTGGGCACGAACAGCCTCTGCAGGCATCTCGATACCCATATCCTGCAGGTACTGCTGCAGGATCTTCGGGGATTCGCCAGACCAGCCGTAGGAACCGAAGGCTCCGCCCACAAGGATTTTCGGACGCAATCCCTTGATATAGGTCAGAGTGCTCATGACAAGAGGCAGAACGCCGTTGTTGTGTGTGGGAGAGCCCACAGCCAGGGCGCTTGCATCGGCCAGAGCGGTCATAACGGCGCTGTGGTGGTTTTTCTTCACGGAAAGAAGATTGACGGGGACACCGTTTTCCTCCAGACCACTGGCTACGGCATATGCCAGGCGCTGGGTAGAGGACCACATGGTGTCATAAATGACCACAGCGCGCTTGCGGGGCTTTTGCTCTGCCATTTCCCTGTAGAGATTGACAGCCTCCTGGACCTTGTCTCCGCGCCAGAGCAATCCGTGGTCGGGAGCGATAATTTCGATGTCCAGCTGACCCAGGACGGGAAGGGCCTTGAGAACGTACTGGGAGTAGGGAAGGACAATGTTGAAATAGTATTCCTTGACCCTGTGAACGAGATCACCGTGATCGATTTCGTCTGTGAATCTTTCGGAAGAGGCGATGTTCTGGCCAAAGGCGTCTTGGGAGAAGAGAATCTTGCTTTCGGGGCAGTAGGTAACCATGCTGTCGGGCCAGTGCAGCATGCGGGTTTCCTGGAAGACCAGGGTATGCTTGCCCAGGCTGATGGTCTCTCCGCTCTTTACAGCCTGCACGGGCCAGTCCTTCATCTGGTTGCCGTAGTAGCCGGCCATGGACTTCAGTGCCATGGCAGAGCAGAAAATCTTTTCGGGCTTGCAGGCTGCGACGATTTCGGCCAGAGCACCTTCATGATCCAGTTCCATGTGGTTGCAGACAATGTAGTCAACCTTCTGGGGCTCGAGCACATGAGCCATGCGGCAGAGCAGAGTTTTGTCCATGCCTGCCGGCACTGTATCAATCAGGCAGTTCTTTTCGTCTTTGATGAGGTAGGCGTTGTAGGTTGTGCCTTCAGGACTGCGGGAATAGCCGTGAAAATCGTGGTGATCGTAGTCGACGACGCCGACCCAGTAGGTATCCTTTGCAATTTCGAGTGCGTTCATAAAGATTTTTGGGCGCCTTTTCCTGAAATAGGGAATGTGTCCCTGTGCCGGGGCAATACCTGGCGCTAACCTCCCTGAGAGAAAATTTTTAAGAATGCAACCTATATACAGAATCTGAAGCTGTGATCAGCTGTTGTCTTCTGTATGCAGTACAATGAATTGGCTGTTGGGTGTTTACACAAGCCGTAACTTTTGCCAGAAAACACAAACACCAAGAAGGTGTCTTCTCCAGAATTTGGAGAATTCTCATACGATGACTCTGGATGAAGAGTCGAAAGAAAAAGCCCACCAAAGAGGACTTTGGCGGGCGTGTATCAAACAAGTCTAGTCCTGCTTGGAGAAGGAATCCTTGCCTACGCCACAGATGGGGCAGACCCAATCATCGGGAAGATCTTCGAAGGCAACACCGTCGTGTTCGGCGGGATCATAGACGTATCCGCAGACATCGCATTCGTATTTGTTCATGTCATCTACTCCTGAATTTGCCTGTGAACAGGCGTGCATCTGTTTGTTGCAGAGAAGCCTGTTTCGGCAGGTTTGAGGGTTGAGCAGAAAGGGAGAGAAGGAAACTGTCTCCTTCCCGGGACATGTATCGGCCAAGGGTGTCCGGCCTAGTTTTCGGCCTTCCAGTGTCCGTGCAGATTGCAGTATGCGCGGGCAACAACCTTTTCGGCGTCAGTCTTGAAGACGGCTTCAGGGGCGTCACCGGGCTTGAGGAAATGAGTCAGGCTTTCGTTGCCTGCCACAAGTTCAATCCACTGGATGTAGTGGTTTTCAAGCATGGGATGGGCTACAGAGCCAACGACGACCTTGTAGCCGCCGTCCACCTTGGAGATCACGGGGACGTGCTTTTCCAGTGCGCCGTCCGTAGATCCTTCCTTCATGTGGGTCATGGCAGAGCCACAACAGGAGGGAGCACAGGTGCCGGGCTCCATCACTTCCACAATTGTGCCGCATTTCTCGCATTTGTAGATATCCAGTTTTGCTGGCATGTTCGCTCCGTCTTAATGGTTGGCTAAAGGGTTGAAAGCCCCGGCCAGGGAGGACCGGCTGGGGGGCATGTACTGTCAGGCAACGCCTGCAGGAAAGAATATGAGATTATTTCTTATTAAGGCAAGAGGTAAAAATTTCATTTTCGCTGCCGATCAGCGCTAACTTCATGCCCCCTGTCAGCAAAAACAGGGGAATGTGTTTTTGCAATATACTGAAAACAAAGGGAAAAAAGCATATATCCAATTGTGGACAACCGGGATGAAATTTGCAGAAATTTTTTGTCCAATCTACTGGAAACGGGATAGACCGTTCAGGTTGTCCCTAGTATTCTCTCTGGCAATGGGTTTCGCTCCTATGACATTTGGCAAAAGCACTGTTCTGTTCCCCGAGACAAGGAAATCCACGGCATTGCGTCCCTGATGTTCCCTTTCAAGCTTTTGCGAGCGGACAAGAAGTCCGGCCTGTCCTCCTCCCTCCACATACATCACAGTACGAATATCCAGGGGAAGGTGCAGGAGATGCTGGGCGAAACTGTAAGCTTCCACGGGTTCTCTGCTGTGCAGGAAGAGGATATTCCCAGTGCCGTCTGTTGCAACTGCTGAGATGGAGTACAATGGTCCACCTGGTGACCAGAGGATGCGACGTCCGGAACTGATGATGCGGTAGTTTTGAATGACAACGCTATAGTGGGAGAGCAACTCGCGCCAGATGTCCGTGTCACGCTCCAGAATTGTGGCTCTGGGAAGATCCGGATCATCGGGCTGGGCGGCAAAAAAGGCCCCAAAGCGCTGCACAATGCGCTTGTTGTTGATGTAGTCGCCGCTGCGCATGTATCCGGTGCTGGTTAGTCCATCTGGCAGGTACATGCTGGCATTGATGACAACGGACAGGTTGTATTTTTCACTCCACTCACGCAGGGTGCGAGCACCTTCTTTGTCCCTGCCAGCCGAGCAGAGCACAAAATCAAAGTATTCAGGATTGATGCGCACAGCTACCAGGGAGAATCCGGGTGTGACCAGCTCTGCGTAGTCGAGCCCCTTTTCCAGCTCAAGCCAGGCAACCGCTTCGTTTTCTTTCACAGCCTGTCCTTCGGAAGACGACAGGGAAGGTGGGATCACATCCAGCGATTGCGCAGTTGTCTGTTCCGTACCTGCAGCAAGCGGGACGGGACAGTGGAAGAAAAGCAGCAGCAGGACCACAGCCAGCGTGCGAATTATGACAAATACCGCGCTCATGGATTTGCAGACTAGAGGTAATATTCTGCTTTTGCAAGGTTTTCCCAAAGGGTGTGAAGGGGCAAAAGGGGGGACAATTTTTTGCTTGCCTATCCGACCTCTACCGGGGCATTCTCAACCTGCAATGAAGTCTGGCGGGTCTCGTGGCTGTATGCCCTGCCGCCAGCGCCTCCTCGGGGACTGTCCTGACGTGTGCAGGAAAAGCCCCGGAGAGTTTTTGTGAAGGAGAACATTGAATGCGCATCATCGAGCTTTTGAAGAACAACAAAAGACCCTTTGTTTCCTTGGAATTTTTCCCGCCTGCAAATGATGAGGCAATGAAGGATTTTTATCATGCAGTAGACAGGCTGCAGGAAATCAATCCGCTCTTTGCTTCAGTGACCTATGGAGCAGGTGGCGGCAAGCAGGACAAGACGCTCGCCATAGTGCGTCAGCTTGCTTCCATGAATCTATGCGTCATGAGTCATTTGACTTGTGTGAATGCAAAGGTACAGGGGCTTGCCAAGTATCTTGACCAACTTCAGAATGCAGGTGTTTGCAATATTCTTGCCTTGCGCGGAGATCCGCCCAAGGATACTCCCTGGAGCTGGACCGGACCCTTTCAGCACGCAGCGGACCTTGTGCGCTATGTTCGACTCCAGGCTCCCCAGATGGGAATAGGCGTGGCAGGCTATCCCTGCCCGCATCCGGAATCATCCACCTACAGCGACGACCGTGGCTACACCTTGCGCAAGATAGAGTGTGGAGCAGACTTTGTTCTAACCCAGCTTTTCTTTGATGTGCGCGAATATTTTGAACTTGTTGACTGGCTGCGCCAGCACGGGTGCAACTGTCCTGTCATTCCCGGTGTCATGCCCATACAAAGCTTTGCCTCGCTCAAGCGTGTGCTTTCCCTGTGTGGGGCATCTATCCCGGGGAGACTCTTTCTTGAGCTTGAAGAGGCAGACAGGAACAGCAATGGTGACGTAGCTCGCATATGCATGGATTTCACAGTGGATCTCATCTCGCGTCTGCTCATAGGTGGTGCGCCTGGTATCCATCTCTATACGCTGAACAAGGCTGACCTTTGTCTTGACATAGTTCGTGAATGCGGACTCGGAAAGAAGTAGGGGAACAGGTGAAAACTTCCTGCAATGCACAGCCGCAGCCCCCATGCAAGGAAGCAGGGGAAGACGAGATGGATGGAACAACCGCGCAGTTGTCCAATGACAGGCTCAAACGTCTGGAGACATTGGTGGAACAGCTTCGCAGGGGTGAGTACAGTCCCGATTTTGATGCTTTGTCAAGGGCTCTGCTTGAAAAGGAACCGGAACTTTTCGGATTGCCCGCTCGGGGAAAGGACGCTTTCAAAAGGCAGGGCTAGGGAAAGTGCAGGAAGGGCAAAAGAAAAGCCCCCGTGGCGGGGGCTTTTCTTTTGCAAGAGCTGAAGAGAATCTACAGGCCCATGTTTTTCTTGGCCTTGGCAAACTTTTTTTTCACCTTTTGAGCAGCCTGATCGAACAGAGAGTCCGGTTTTTGGGAAAGCTCCTCGAATTCGCGCAAGAGTTCAATCTGTCTCTCGGTGAGCTTTGTGGGGGTGATGACCTTTACGTCCACAAGCAGGCTTCCCTTTTGAGAGCGGCCAATATAGGGAAGGCCTTCGTTTGCGATGCGCAGGATTGTCCCGCTCTGAATCCCCTTGGGAATTTCAAGGGGCAGTTCGCCATTGAGTCCTGGAACCTCTATGCGGCACCCGAGAGCTGCCTGGGTAAAGGATATTTCGGTTGTATATATGAGATCCTGTCCCTGACGCTCGTAGACCTTGCTCGGTTCGACGCGGACGATAACGTAGAGATCTCCTGGAGGCCCTCCGTATTGCCCCGGCTCACCTTCGCCGTGTACGCGCAATCTTGTACCCGAGTCCACGCCAGCCGGGACACGTACGTAAAGTTCCTTTGTTTTCTTGACCAGACCTTCACCATGGCAGGTGGGGCAGGGTCTGGGAATATGCTGACCTGTACCATGACAGTAGGGGCATGGTGTCGCCAGCGAAAAGAATCCCTGGGATCTGTGGATGTGGCCAGTGCCCTTGCAGCGCGGGCATGTTTCCACCTTGGTGCCGGGCGCAGCGCCTGAACCATGGCAGGTCCCACAGGTTTCGTGACGGGGGAGGACGAGTTTCGCCTCGTCGCCGCGAGCTGCCTGCTCAAAGGTTATGGTCAGCTCGTAGCGTAAATCCGCACCCTGCATGGCTGCAGTGCCAGAGCCGCCAAAACCAAAGAAATCGCCAAAGAGATCGCCGAACTGCGAGAAGATATCGCTTGTGCTGGCAAAGCCCTGTCCCTGGTCAACACCATCAAAACCAAACTGGTCGTAACGGGCGCGCTTGTTTTCGTCGCGCAGAACATTATAGGCTTCTGCGGCTTCCTTGAACTTCTCCTCTGCTTCCTTGTTCCCGGGATTGCGGTCGGGATGATACTGGAAGGTCAGCTTGCGATAGGCCTTCTTCAGTTCCTCCTGGGTTGCATTCCTGGGAACCCCGAGGACTTCATAGTAATCTCTCTTGCTGTCCATATGGTTGTTGTCTCTGGCAAAGTCTTGGGAGTGACCAAATAGTGGTTGCAGTCAGGGAAAGGCTCTGGACGTTGGGCGTACTTCCCGGGCTGAAAAATGTGTCTGCTACTTTGGATTGTCCAATTCGGGGCACTTGACCTTGCCTGCGGCAATTTCGCGCAGGGCAGTCACGATTTCCTTGTTGTCCGTCTTGATGAGGGGATCATATCCATCGCGGTACTGACGAACTCTCTTGATAGCCATCTGAACAAGCAGAAAACGGTTCTGAACGACTTTCTGGCAGTCTTCGACGGTAATACGGGCCATATAACCTCCATTGCAGACATGCTGAAAAAAAAGTAATGCCAGCTTCTGCACTGTCAAGGGCGCTGTATGAACCAGTTGCCCTGTGGCAACCACGATCCTGGTGCCAGAGGGCTGATTCATTTGAAATTTGTCTTTTTATTTGAGCGTACTCTTGCCTGTCAAGATCAAAATTTGCCAGTTGCCGGTCAAAAATCTTCAATTTGCCGAAAAATCAGATAAATATGCGAGGGCATTTCTTTTGCCTTCCCTGACGCAGCAAATGCTTGCAAAAAGGGATGCCAAGGAAGCCGCAAACCATGACAAGGAAGGAATCATGAGGGAAAAACGCAGTTTTGCCCAGGAAACGTGTATCAGGAGCATGGGCAAGGCCATGCAACAGACAGGTATGCTTTACCCCGGATGCCGGGTAGGGGTAGCTGTGTCTGGTGGGGTAGACAGCTTTGTCATGCTCAAGTGCCTGCGTCTTCGCCAGGGGATAGTTCCCTTTCCCTTCGAGATTTTTGCCATTCACCTAAATCCTGGCTTTGATCCTGCCAATCACGAGCCTCTTGTCACCTGGCTTGCCCAAAACGGAATACCCGGCCATGTGGAAATTACGGATTATGGCCTGCAGGGACACAGCGAGGCAAATCAGCGCAACAGTGCATGTTTTCGTTGCGCGTGGCTCAGAAGAAGAAGACTGTTCGAACTGTGTCGCGAGTACCATCTCACCCACCTTGCCATAGGCCATAATGCCGAGGATCTGGTCTCGACGTTCTTTCTCAATCTTTGCCGCAACGGCAGGGTGGAGGGGATGTCGATGAGCGAGCCCTTCTTTGGCGGCTCCCTGCAGGTTATCCGACCTCTCATGCTGGTAGAGAAGCGGACCATAAGGGCAGCAGCCCGCAAGTGGGAACTCCCTGTCTGGTCCAATCCGTGTCCTTCGGCAGGACACACATCCCGTTCATCCATGGAAGAGACACTGCACACTCTTTACGGGGTTACGGACAATGCCAGACGCTGTATTTTTAACGGTCTGACACGCTGGCAGCTGGACAAGGACAGGATTAGGGCGCAAGAGGATGCAAAGATTGGGCCAGAACAGGCAAATTAACAGGCAAAAAATACCTCTTAGGAGGTATTTGGACTTGAAAAGAGGGCCATTTCGTAGCATTGTGCCGCCAACGAGTCCGGCCCGGCCCCAGTGCCCGAACAAGCTGCAAGGTGCCGTGCTCTATTTCGAAAATGCTGGAGATTTCGATGGAATTCAACTTTTTTAGCATGATTGCCAACGCCAGTCTGGTGGCCAAGGCCGTACTGCTTATCCTTTTTCTCATGTCAGTGGGAAGCTGGGGGCTGATGATTCAGAAGGCACTGCTTCTGGGGGCAGCCAAGCGCAAGGCCATTGCCGGTATCAGAAATTTCGAGGACGCGGCAAATTTGCGCGACGCAGTGCAGTTTCTTGGTGCCGATCCCAATTCTCCGCTGTATGCCGTTGCCCAGAAGGGCGTTATGGAATTCAACAGATCCAAGGAGCTTGGCAACTCCTCGGATGTCATAGTCGATAACGTGCGCAGGGCTCTCAGGCAGGGTGTGGGATCTGAGCTTTCTCGGATGCAGGCCTCCTTCTCGCTTCTGGCAACCTGCTCCAACACAGCTCCCTTTATAGGACTTTTCGGTACAGTCTGGGGCATCATGCACTCCTTCCATTCCATCGGCATGTCCAAGTCAGCATCGCTCGCCACTGTAGCCCCCGGCATTTCCGAAGCTCTGGTTGCAACAGCCATAGGTCTGGCAGTGGCAGTCCCTGCCACGATTGGATTCAACTTTTTCCTCGGTCGCCTTGCCCAGATAGACACCCTGCTGGTCAATTTCGCAGGCATCTTCCTCAACCGCGTACAACGCGAACTCAATGCCCATCGCAAGGTGTCAAAGACCGGAGCTACGGAGTTCTAGACCATGCAAGCTTCTCAACCTGGACGTTTTGTCTCAGAAATCAACGTGACGCCCTTCGTAGACGTCATGCTGGTCATGTTGATTATCTTCATGGTGGCGACACCAATGATGAGTGAAGGACTTGATGTCGATCTGCCCCAGACGAAACAGGTAGAAGTGCTGCCAACAGAGAGCGAGCACATGACGCTTACAGTACGGCGGGATGGTGCCATTTTTCTGGACGAATACCGGGTAGATGATATTGAACAGCTTGAGGGATTCCTGCAGAGTCTGGTCAAGGAAAAGAACAAGTCTCTCTTTCTCCAGGCGGACAAGGAAGTGCCCTACGGGGTTGTTGTAGATGTCATGGGGCGCATCAAGGCAGTAGGAATTGAAAAGCTCGGCGTCATTGCCGAAAATGTCGAGATGGCCGCAGCTGCAGCCAAACAGGCTTCGCGTTCAAGATAGGGGATTGGTTTCTCATGCCCTTGGCAACATATATATTGTCGCTGTGCCTGCACATAGCGGTCATCCTGCTCATCTGGCTCTGGCCAGTGGGCTCTCCGCTCATTGACATGACAAAGCCTGTGCAGATCAGCCTTGTGGAAGGAGATCCGGGCGGCAACAAGACTCCTTCCCCCATTCTGGGGCCCATGGGTGAAAAGGGAGAAGGTGAGCCTGCTCCTTCTGCACCAGCAGAAAAGGCTGAAGTGGCCGCCCACGAAAGGGAAGAGGTCAAAGCTGCTCCAGATCCGGCCAAGGCCTTGCCTGTTCCTCAGGAAGAACCCAAGAAGGCCGAGCCCAAGCCAAAGCCCAAACCCGAACCAAAACCTGAACCCAAACCGGAGCCGAAGCCCGAACCCAAGAAGGAAGTAGCCAAGAAACCGGAACCGAAGAAGGAACAACCAAAAAAGGAACAACCCAAGAAGGAGCAGCCGAAGAAGGAACAGCCCAAAAAGGACAAGCGCGAGCAGGAAGAGGATCCCATCAAGGCTGCCCTCAACCAGGCCAAGCGCAAGGCAACTTCACGGGCAGAGTCCGGTGACAGGGGGTCCTCGGTAGAGCGTGCGCTTGCAGAAGCCCGCAAGAAATCCAGCGGAAACCGCGGTGGTGGCGGTGGCGAAGGCAGCGGGCCTGGCGGAGGTGGTCTGCATTCTGTCTATATAGGGCAGGTCATGCTGGCAGTGCGTCCCAACTGGGGATATGCCTCGGCTACCAGACAGAATCTGCAATGCACTATTGTTATTGATGTCAGCGCCCAGGGTGAAGTTCAGGATTGCGTGGTTGTCCGTTCGTCCGGAAATGTTCAGTACGATTCGTCCTGTGTGAATGCCATCATGCGTACAAGCAGGGCCGGAGACTTTCCGCCTCCCCCAAGTCCCGAATATCAGAGTCTGGAAATGGTGTTTACGCTCAATGAACTGAGACGAGGCTAGGGCCTCTGCACTATACGCATCCTGCCTGTGCGCACACTATGAGGAGGTTGCCCCTTGAAACATACTCGTGCATGGACGCTCTTTCTTCTTGTCTTGACGCCTGGCCTTGCATACCCGGATATGGCTTGGGCTGCCCAGCGTATCTTCATCGCGGGCGGTTTGAGCGGCGAGAACTATGCGGCAGGAGTATTCGGGCGCATTGGCGAGGTGTGGGATCCTCCTCAGGGGCTTTATGGCGAATACAGGACAGAGATAGAGCTCCTTATTGACAGCTCGGGCATGTTGCAGGATTGCGTTGTAAAACATTCCTCTGGACATGACACCTTTGATACATCGGCATGCGGTGCAGCTCACAAGGTGGGCAGATTTGCGCCACCTCCGGATGGTCAGGCAGTACGCCTTGCGTGTACCCTGCAGATCCGGAAGCCTTCAGAAACGCCAGTAGACCCTGATGAAGAGCTCAAGCGACAGGTTCGCGAGAGAGCGCAGCGTGATCGGGAGTACAGGGTACGCGAAGCCGGGTATGCCGAAGAAGATGCCCGCGCCAGGGCCGAAGCTGTTGCACGGGAACGGGGTGAAAGTTTCGCAGGATACGAGTTTGCCCCCGGGCAACATATTCCGGGAGCAAGGGAATTGAGGGAACGCACCCCCGTCAAGCCTTTGCCAGAGCCCAAGTCAAGGTCACTGGAGGAAAAAAGGGAACCGTCCCAAGTGGTTGTTCCCGGACCAGTCATTAGCAGGTATCCCCCAAAACCCGGGCTGACAGATTTGGTGATTGAATCTCGCGATATCCGGAATAACGACGTGCATGTCCAGACCGTTCCTGCCGGTAAAGTCGATGGCCAGGAAAAGAAAAACTCTCTGCAAAAGGAAGAGGCGCCAGGGACCAATTTTTCAGGGCAGAGCGAACAGGAAAAGCTGAAGGCAGAAGAAAGCAAAATCTCTGCTCCAGGTGTAGTCGGCAAGACTGCGCAGGAGAGTTCTGCTGCAGCAAAGCATGAGACAACTTCCGCACAGGGGCCGGGAGCAAGGCAGGACTGGGTTGTTCCGCAGCCACCACTGCCATCTGCACAGGTGAAGGGCAGGGTGATAGATCCCAAGGCACCAGCTACGCCACTACCCCTTTCCGACGAACGCAAGGCCGAGATAGCCGCTGAAGCCGAGGCAGCCAGAAGCTTGCGCAGGGAAGAATCCTCGGGACAATCGTCTGCCAAGGCAGTTCCTGCTCCAAGTGTTACCGACAAGGCGACACGGAAGAGTCCTGCAGCAAAGCATGAGCCAGATTCCGCACAGGGACAGGGAGCAAAGGTGGACTGGGTTGTTCCGCAGCCACCACTGCCTTCTACGAAAGTGCAGGGCAAGGTGATAGATCCCAAGGCACCTGTCACGCCATTTCCCCTGTCTGATGAACGCAAGGCGGAGATTGCCGCTGAAGTGGAGGCAGCCAGGGCAGCCAGAGCCTTGCGCAGGGAAGAAGCCGCAGGACGCTCGTCTGCCCCTACTGCCTCCGAAGGGATTGCTTCGAAAAAAGAGGATACTCAGCCTTCTTACTTTGAACAGCCGAACAACAGTCCCGGGGCTGCAAGGTAGTGTCTTTTCGGATTGCCACGTCCAAACAAGGCAGCAGGAAAGGCAGCCGCAACAAGAATGTCGCGCCTTCGTCCCTGAACATCCTTGACGAAAAATTTTCGCTTGGGCACATTTGCAGCCACACATTTTTCACACAGAAGCAAATCAACAATCGTCCTCTGTTTTCAGAGAGCATTTCAACAAATCATGCTGGAGAAATATGATGCTTCGTAAATTTCTCGCCATTGCCCTGACCGTGTTTTTCTGTACTGCCGGTCAGACCCTAGCCGCGCCACGCGTGGACATCTATGGGCCTGGGCAGAATGTGGTCAATCTGGGGCTTGCCGCACCCATCACCGGACCCAATACGGAAGCTCGACAAATGGGGGCACAGCTGCAGAAACTTGTCAATGAAAACCTGAGTTTTCTGCCCTTCATGCGTCTGACAGATCCCAAAACCGTCCTTGGAGGAACAGTTCTTGCCGGTGTTGAGCCGCCACAGGCTGACTTCAAGCGTTTTCAGCTGGCTGGCAGTGATATAGTTGTTACAACTCTTTGGCCCAACGGTGACAGAGGGACCACCAGGGTACAGATGAGAGCCTATGAGACAAGCGGTGGGGCTCGTCTTTTCGGCAAGGAGTATCCCAGCGTTTCAAGCAGGGATCTGCCCGAAGTGGCAGACAGGTTTTGTGCGGATCTGCTTGAGGCCCTGACTGGCAACGGAGCTTTCTTCCGCTCTACCCTTGCCTTTGTCGTGAAGAGGGGCAAGCTCAGCGCCCAAGTTTGCCTTGCCAAGCCAACAGGCCGTGATTTCAGGCAGATCACGAATATTCGCGGCGAAGCAATGTCTCCCACCTGGTCCCCTGACGGTCGCTTTATTGTCTTCACCCAGATTGATGAGCGTTCGCATTCCCTTGGCGTGTGGGATGCCCGCAGCCGCAGAGTTCAGAGAGTCCGTTTCCCCGGCGACGTTGTCATCGGACCTTCCTTCCTGCCCAACAACAAGGTTGCCGTGGCTCTTTCCAATGGCAAGTATCCTGTCATCTACCAGCTGAACCATGTCTTCAAGAAGGAAAGGGTGTTGGAGCAGGACAATTCCATCAATGTGTCTCCTACCTTTGATAAGACAGGCACCAAGATGGCCTTCACTTCCTCCCGTCTCGGCGGCCCCCAGATCTTCATGAAGGATCTGAATACAGGAGCCGTGACACGTGTGAGCCAGCAGGGTTCCTACAATACGGAAGCCAACCTCTCTCCCGACGGCACGCTCGTTGTCTTCAGCCGCCTGACTGCCTACGGACAGAGAATTTTTGTCCAGGACCTTGTGACAGGGGCCGAAACCCAGGTTTCCTTTGGGCCTGGTTCTGACGAACAGCCCTCGTTCTGCGCGGACAGCTACTTCATAGCATTTTCTTCTTCCCGCGGTGGCAAGCGGTCGATTTATCTGACAACCCGTCATGGTGGGGATGCCAAGAGGGTGCCTGTCAATGGCAATGCCTATTTCCCCCGCTGGGGAATTCCTGCCCAGGGACGCTAAAGTCAGAAATTCTGGAAATTCTTGAAAAAGGGGGTACAAGATGTTGTACCCCCTTTTTTTCTTGTAAAAAAGAGCAGGCAATCCGGGTTGATTTCAAGGACTTTTCTTGCCAATCCATGGCAAGGTTGATACAATTATTTACACCTTTTGTCGGAAAGCCAGTTTTGCCGTATGGGGAACTGTGAATCCGCGCAGCTTCCTGCGTCACGCGTGAGGAAGGGAGTGGATGAATAGCAGTACGGCTGAAGGGGTTCGGATAGGAGTGGCTGCAAGGCTGCTCGCCCCGAAGAAAGGCATAACAACCAGTGGCTGTTTGCAGGCTGGCAAGCGCAGATCGCGAAACGCCCCACAGGTTGTGGCTTTCATGAACTCTCGAACACAAGTGCGAGATGGGCATGGCTCGATTTGGCTTGTAAAACGGCTTGGATCGAGACTCTTTCGGGGAAAAAGACACCTGTATGTCTTGACAAAATCACAAGTGAAGATACCATTCATTGCAGTTGAGAGGGAATTTTATATCCCGCTTTTCTCAACGTGATAGTATGGAAATTTCCATTTCTAGAAGCTGTTCAGGAGGCTTATAATGAAACGTTTCGCTCTCGTTCTTGCGCTGGTGGTGGCTCTTGCTGCCGGTTTTGGTTGCGCCAAGAAGTCTGCAGAACCTGGCTATGCTGACACTGGCATTTCCCCTGAAATGCAGGCTGCCATTCAGCAGATCACCGATGGTCGCGTGCTGTTTGCATTTGATCAGTACACCATTCAGCCCCAGTATCAGGAAGTCCTGAAGGCCAAGGCTGAGCTGATGAAGCGCTACAACACCATCCGCGTGCGCATCGAAGGCAACTGCGACGAACGTGGCACCCAGGAATACAACCTTGCTCTTGGCGAACGCCGTGCACGTGCTGCCTATGACTACATGGTGACCTTGGGCGTTTCCCCCAGCCAGCTCGAGATGATTTCCTACGGCAAGGAAAACCCCGCCGTTCAGGGTCATGACGAGGCTGCCTGGTCCCAGAACCGTCGCGACGACTTCCGCGTGATCGCCCACTAGTTCTTGTACCAGCAATAAATTTTGATAGAGGGGAAGCTGTTCCAGATGGAATGGCTTCCCTTGTTTCATGTAGGACTCCATTTTTGTGGGGTCTTTTTTTGTGTTCGCGCAAAGAGGTACTTGCATATGGACGCTGGCAAAAATATACTTTGAGAACACAAAAAAGGATAGTTTTGCGGGATGTGTTCTTTTCCATTGTTGCACTGTCTGCCCAATTCCTCTGTTTTCCCGCGTTGTACGGAATCCCAGGAGAAATACGCCAACAGCTCCCCAGGGGCATAAAACAGCAAGACCCGTCTTTGCGATGAAGATCACAATTTTGGATGGCGGGATCATCAATCCCGGCGATTTGCAATGGCAGCCAATAACCGATCTTGGCGAGACAAATATTTACCCCAGTACCCAGCCGTCTGAAATTGCCAAACGAACAGCAGAAAGCGATGTCGTATTGGTGAACAGAATGCCACTGGATGCCGAGGACGTTGCCTTGCTTGGCCCCAATGTGAGGCTGGTTGCCATCATGTCTACCAGTACCGATCTGGTTGACATTCAGGCCCTTGAGAAGCGGGGCATTGCTGCATGCAATGTACAGGATTACAGTTCTGCGGATGCGGCAGAACATACGCTGGCTCTCATGCTCAATCTCTTGCGAAGGGTGAGCGTCCATTCTCAAAGTGTTCATGAGGGTGAATGGACGAGACTCAGGGTCTGGTCCTTCTGGACAGATCCCCCAGTCTGCCTGGACAAGAAGATCCTTGGTCTTGTCGGTTTTGGTGCCGTAGGGCGCAGAGTAGGGCGCCTGGCCAATGCCTTTGGCATGGAGGTTTTGGCCACCTGCAGAACGCCCAGGAATCCCCCCTCGTTTGCGCCCTTTTCCTTTGTCGGTCTTGACACCCTGCTGCAGAAAGCTGATGTGGTTTCCCTGCATTGTCCCCTGACACGGGAGACAAAAGAGCTCATCTGCAAGAAAACAATCGAACGCATGAAGGATGGAGCCTTTCTTGTCAATGTGTCGCATGGTGGCCTTGTAAACGAGAAGGACTGCGCGAAAGCTCTTGTCGATGGCAAGCTGGCCGGCTTCGGTGCCGATGTGCTTGCGCATGAACCGCCAAGAAGGGACAATCCCCTTCTCCATGCACCCAATACGATTATCACGCCTCATATGGCATGGACTTCAAGAACTGCCAGACAAAGACTGCTCAGCCTAAGCGGTGAAATAGTGCGGCGCTGGATGCAGGGAACGCCCGTCAATCTGCTGAACAGGGTAAAGGCTGCTCCCCGTGAGATCTAGGATTTGCATGGAAAGACAGGCAATAGCAACTTTTGAGCGGAAAAAGCTTTCTTGAGACATATATCATGAGAATCGACATACATACCCATGCCTGGCTTTCTCATGGTGCAAAAAGAGCTGTCCAGGCTCTTTCTCGGGGATTTGGGCTGCAATGCGAGGCAAGTGGTGTTCTTGATGATCTTGTGAACGAAGAGCGCAAGGCAGACATGGACAGGGCCTGCGTTCTTTGTTGTGCCGCAAGGGGAGAGCATGTTCACGCTGTCAATCGCTTTGCCATCTCGCTCCTTGCCAAAGACAGCCTGCTTCTCCCCTTTGGAACAGTGCACCCCGAGTTGCCCTCCTGGGAGGAGGAGCTGGATTTTCTTGCCAGTGCAGGCATTGGCGGCATCAAATTGCACCCGGACTATCAGGGGTTCAGGCTGGATGACAAGGCCATGTTCCCGCTTTACGAGGCAATGAGCGGACGCTTTTGTCTCCTTGTCCATGTTGGCAGCCGCCAGAAACAAGGGGGCTGCAAAACGTTGTTTTCCACTCCCAGACAGCTTGAAAGGATTGCCGGGAGCTTTCCTTCTCTGCACATCATCGGGGCGCACATGGGGGGATGGTGCATGTGGGATGATGTGGAAGAGATTTTTGCGCATGGCTGCCCCGAAAATCTCTGGTTCGATACGTCCAATACGTCGTTTCATGCAGACAGTTCACGTCTTGGACGACTGCTGCGCATTCTGCCTTGTGACAGGTTGGTGTTTGGCTCGGACTGGCCCTTTTTCAGGGTAGAGGGGGAGCTTGCAAGGTTGCAGGCAGTGGGTTTGTCCGGCAGGCAAATGGACGATTTGACGCGCAATGGAGAAAGGCTTCTAAAGCTGTATTATCCCTGTCTCGGCCAATAATCCGAAAAAGAGAAAGGGCAGAACCATGATATGGTTCCGCCCTTGATATCCGTCAGGAAGTCTGTTTGCTTCCTGCGCTGAATGCCTAGTAAATGCCGGGCACCCGGCAACCTCTGTTACCGCTGCTTCCTTTCGGACCTGACGGGGTTGGCAGCGCTACCGCCACCCGGCAGATGCAAGGTAGTCACAAGCGATTTCCTTGTCAAGGATTACTTGCAGCGATCTTCGAGAGCAGCCACAGCAGGCAGCTTCTTGCCCTCGAAAAGTTCGAGGAATGCGCCACCGCCTGTGGAAATGTAGTCCATCTTGTCAGCCAGGCCATAACCTTCGACTGCAGAAATGCTGTCTCCGCCGCCCACAACCACAAAGGCCTCGGAATCGGCCATGCTCTGTGCAATGGCCTTTGTTCCTTCGCCAAAGGGATTGATTTCAAATACGCCCACAGGACCGTTCCACACTATTGTCCTGGCTTCCTTGAGGACCTTGTCGTAGAGCTCCCTTGTCTTGGGTCCCACGTCGAGGATCATTTTGTCCTCGGGGACCTCGTTTGCCATGCACACAGTGGCTGTGGCGCCTTCCTTCAGCTCGTCTGCCACCACTACATCGATGACAAGGGGAATTTCCTTGCCGAGCCTTTCTGCCTTGGCCAGAATCTCCTTGGAAGCTTCAACAAGATCCGGTTCATAGAGGGATTTGCCAACACTGTTCCCCTTGGCTGCAAGCATGGTGTTGGATATGCCGCCGCCAACAATGAGCTTGTCCACCTTGTCGAGCAGATTGTTCAGAAGTTCAAGCTTGGTGGAAACCTTGGAACCTCCAATGACAGCCACAAGCGGGTGCTGGGGATTGTCGAGAACCTTGGCGAAGGCTTCGAGTTCGGCAGTGAGCAGAAGGCCCGCGCAGGCCTCCTTTGCGGCGCGGATGGCACCTTCGGTGGACGCCTGGGCGCGGTGGGCAGTGGCAAAGGCGTCCATGACGTAGACGTCGCCGAGATCGGCAAGCTTTTTGGCGAGAACAGGATCATTGGCCTTTTCGCCCTTGAGGCAGCGTACGTTTTCAAAGACCACTACGCCGCCGGGGCGGACTTTTCTTGCCACTTCAAAGTCGTCTGTGAGCAGGGCGTCGCGGCCAAGGCATTCGCCAAGGCGGCTTGCCACTGGTGCCAGGGAGAACTGCGGATCAAACTCACCTTCCTTGGGGCGTCCAAGATGGGACAGGACAATGACGCCTGCGCCCTTGTCAAGAGCATACTGTATGGTGGGCAGGGCAGCGCGGATACGCTTGTCGTTGGTAATTTTGCCGTTGTTGACGGGCACATTGAGATCTTCGCGAATGACAACAGTTTTGCCGCGAAGATCCAGATCCGTCATCTTGGGAATAGGCATTGGTTTCCTCCACCGGTTGGACCGGTACAGACAAAAGTGTGCGTAGCCCTGACTGCGGTCAGGGGCAGAAAATCTGCAATATTGGCGTCTAGGCCTTCCCGAGCAGGGCAAGAGCTCTTGCCACCACATTGTCGGCAGTAAAGCCGAAATGCTTTGCAAGTTCACCGCCGGGAGCAGATGCGCCAAAGTGATCCAGGCCCAGTACATCGCCGTCAAGGCCTACATAGCGGTACCAATAGCCGGACCAGGAAGCTTCCACAGCCAGACGGGCACGCACGTCTTCGGGAAGGACGCTCATTTTGTACTCTTCATCCTGGGCGTCGAAGACTTCGCAGGATGGCATGGAAACAACGCGCACCCTGACACCCTGGCCGTCCAGAATACTGGCCGCCTCCACACAGAGAGAAACTTCGGAACCAGTGGCAAGAAGAATGAGTTCAGGTTTGCCCTGGCAGTCGCGTACAATGTATCCGCCCCTGGACATGGCGGGATTCTTGCCCTTGTCGATGTAGGGCAGGCCCTGGCGGGAAAGTGACAGACAGGTTGGGCCCTGTGCTGCAAGAGCCGCCTGCCATGCAATGGCGCACTCTTCTGCGTCGCAGGGGCGCCAGACAGTGCAACCGGGTATGGAGCGCAGCATGTTCAGCTGTTCTATGGGTTGATGAGTGGGGCCATCCTCGCCAACCGCATAGCTGTCGTGGGTCAACACCCAGCAGACGCGCAATTTCATGAGGGCTGCAAGACGGATAGCGTGTTTCGCGTAGTCGGAAAAAACCATGAAGGTTCCGGCATAGGGGATGAAGCCGCCATGAACGGCAAGTCCATTCATGATGCAGCCCATGGCAAATTCACGCACACCGTAGCAAAGATAGTTGCCGTCATAGGTGTCGGGATTCATGATAACGGACGAGGCCGTTTTGGTCCCGACAGAACCCGAAAGATCCGCAGAGCCGCCAACAAGTTCCGGAATGGCAGGAACAAGTTCGCTCAAGACGTTTTTCGAGGACACTCTGGTGGCGAGTTTTTCCCTTGCTTCACGGGCTTTGCGCACAATATTGTCCACAACAGTGTCGGTGCCTACAGGGAGAGTGCCGCTGATGCGGCGAACAAATTCCTTGGCAAGACCAGGGTGATCCTTTTTGTAGCCTTCAAGCAGGGTTTGCCACTCCTCTTCCCATGCCTGGCCCTGTTTTGTGGCGTCCCAAGCAGCAAGAATTTCTGCCGGGATGGAGAAGGGCTCGGCAGGAAGGCCGAGGTCGATCTTTGCCTTGCTTGCGTTGTCTGTTCCGAGAGGAGAGCCATGGCATTTTTCGCTGTCGGCTAGGACAGAACCAAAACCGATGTGGGTGCGGCAGATAATGATGGAAGGACGTGTTGTGTCGCTTCTGGCCTCGGTGAGAGCCTTGTCCAGGGCCTCGGCATCATGTCCGTCGATGGGGCCAACGACCTGCCAGCCGTAGGCCTCAAAGCGCTTTGCCACATCTTCCGTGAACCATCCGCTGACCTTGCCGTCAATGGAAATACCGTTGTCGTCATAGAGGGCAACAAGCTTGCCGAGTTTCCATGTGCCTGCAAGCGAGCAGGCCTCGTGGCTGACGCCTTCCATAAGGCAACCGTCACCCATGAAAACATAGGTCATGTGGTCGACGATATTGTAGCCGGGCTTGTTGTATTTTTCTGCAAGCATGCGCTCTGCCAGGGCCATGCCGACAGCAGATGCAATGCCGGAGCCGAGGGGCCCGGTGGTAATGTCAACGCCTGGGGTATGTCCATGCTCAGGGTGTCCCGGAGTGAGCGAATCCCACTGGCGGAAATTCCTGATGTCCTCCAAGCCGAGCTTGTAGCCTGTGAGATAAAGCAGGCTGTACATGAGCATGGAGGCATGTCCATTGGAGAGCACAAAGCGATCGCGGTTGAACCAGTCTGGGTTGGCAGGATTGTGTTTGAGGCAGTGGCGCCAGAGTGCTTCGGCCATGTCGGCCATGCCCAGTGGGGCCCCGGGGTGGCCGGATTTGGCTTTTTCTATGGCATCTATGGCAAGAGCCCTGATGGCATTGGCACACTGCGAACGGGTCACGGTCATGAAACTCTCCTTGAAGCTCGCTACGCCTGGCGAGGTTTCCATTTTGAACAGACTTGTGCTGCCAAACGCAGCTCGCCCTGAGCGGCTGCCTTCTGGAATTGGGCGAGGCGCTCGTCGTAGGGCGGAAATTTGAAGAAGGCGGATCCGGACACAAAAACATCGGCACCACACTGAACCAGCCTGCCGATGTTTTCTGGACAAACCCCTCCGTCTACCTGAATGGGAATATGGCTGCCATTGTTGGCATCCAGAAGCTCGCGCACTGCCTGAATTTTTGCTTCTACTACAGGCAGGAATTTCTGGCCGGAAAAACCGGGGTTCACGCTCATGAGCAGAACAAGATCCAAATCCGCAGTCAGCCAGCGAAGCTGCCCGATATCCGTGGAAGGATTGAGCGCTACACCGGCAAGACAGCCCAGTTCACGTATTTTGGCAAGGCAGCGCTGCAGATGGGTTTCGGCTTCGGAGTGGACAACAATGAGGTCCGCACCAGCCCTGGCAAAGTCCTCCACATAACGGGAGGGGGCGTTCACCATGAGATGGGCGTCAAAAAAGAGGCTGCACTGCTTTCTCAAGGAAGCAATGACCGGGATGCCAAAAGTAATGTTTGGTGCAAAGCTTCCGTCAATGACATCAAGGTGCAGCCAAGGCACGCCGGCCTTTTCAAGATCCCGGCATTCCTCTGCGAGTTTGCCAAAGTTTGCAGAGAGTAGTGAGGGGGAAAGTATCATGCGCGGGCTTCCTCCTGTTCGAGTTCCTGCTTCAATTGCTTCAGATCCTGGAGAATGGAGCGCAGAAAGACATTGTCGCTGCCCTTGCGCATGGCAGAGCGGGCGCGGCGTTTTTCTGCCTGTTCTCTGTGTCTTTCTGCAAGTTTTCTGTTACGGGTTTCAATTTCTTCTGCAGACATGGTTGCAGGTGCGCGTCTGAGAAGATGCTGGCGTGCCCCTTCAATGGTCATGCCCCTGGTATAGAGCAATTCCCGTATGCGCTGCAGCATGCGCAGATCCTGTTCCGTATAGGCCCTGTGGCCACTTGGCAGGCGTATGGGCGCAAGGACAGGAAACTCCTGCTCCCAGAAACGGAGAACAGATGTTCTGACACCGAGTATGGTGGCAATCTGCCCTATACGATAGGTTCTTCCCAAATCTCCCATGCAGTCGGAATCCCCCGAGGAATCGCAAGCAAAAGATCCTTTTTCCGCACGCATACTGACACTTTTTTTTTCTGCCGTCCATATGAGGGCAAGTCTTGGACAAAGGAACACAACACTTCTGCAGCCTGCTTGCCTGTTGCTTCAACCTGAAGAGGCGGGCATTGGGGACAAAAAAGGCACGCAAGCCTTCAGGACTTGCGTGCCAAAAGATTGTGTGACGCTTTGCCGATGTCAGATGACAGAAAGAGCGCTAGATGCGGACGCCGAGGTCCTTTTCCAGGGCGTGCACAATGCGATCCCTTTCCTTGTCCGCTTCCGCATCCTTGAGCGTTTTCTTCGGAGAACGCATGGTCAGACGGAAGGTGAGGTTGCGGCTTGAGCCGTCCTTGGGAACAAAGAGGTCGATCATGGAGACGTCTTCAAGCAGGAAGGATCCGGATGAGATGATGGCATCCATGATGGTCTTTGCCTTCATGCCAGGATCCGCGATGACCGTGATATCCCGGCGAACAGCGGGATAGGTTGCGAGCTCCCTGAAGCCTGTCGTTGCTGCGTCGTGCAGCCTGCGCAGAACTTCAAGGTTGAATTCTGCCACCCATACAGGCCAGCGAGCCTCATAGCGGTCGGCAATGGCAGGCTGGACACGGCCCATGGTGCCTACGCATTCCTCACCCACATACACGTCTACTGCAGGCAAGAGATAGGGATGCTCGCTTTTCAGGCTGACAGTCGGAGCGGGCAGATGCAGGAAACGCATGAGGTTTTCGGCTATGCCCTTGAGGTCAAGGTAGTCCAGTTCGCCGACTTTCTGTGGCCAGAGCTCGTCGTAGCGGCGGCCTGTGAGCAAAAAGCCCATCATGCCGGTCTCGCGTGTTCCTGTGTAGACTGTGTCGTCCTTCACGAAGACGTTGGCGAGCTCAAAGATGCGCACTGAGCTTGCATTCTGGCGCATGTTGGTATTCAGGGTGTGCAAAAGTCCGGGAGCAAGGGCGGTCCTGAGCACATCCTGGTCGGCAGAGAGGGGATTCATTATCTCGATGCGTCCTTCCTTAGGAAGATTGAGCAAATCGAGATCCCTTGTGCCCACAAAGCTGTAGTTGATGCATTCGTTGAGGCCAAGGCCGCTGGCCCAGCAGCGCAGACGATCCATGAATGCATAGGTGGTTTCGGGCAGGGAAGCGTCCTCAAGCTTGCGCTCGACACTGGGCAGGACAGGCTTGACCTTGTCCATGCCGTAGAAGCGGGCGACTTCCTCTATAAGATCCGCCTCGCGAGTGACATCGGGACGCCAGCTGGGCTGCTTCACGCTCCATTCGTCACTGTTTGTAGCATCCACCTCGCAGCCAAGGCCTGTCAGCACATTCTTGCTGAAGTCGAGACCGGGCTCCTCGCCAAGAAGTTTTGTGCAGCGGGCGGGGCGGTACTTGATTTGCGCAGGTACGAAGGGCGCAGGCTCGCTCTTGCAAAGTCTGTCGGAAACAATGCCACCGGCAAGACTCTGGATCATGGCACAAGCCCTGTCGAGGCACCACTGGGTTCTTTGCTGGTCCACGCCGCGTTCGAAGCGGAAGGATGCTTCGGAGTGCAGGCCAAGGCGCCTGGCCGTGGCGCGGATGGATGCAGGCCTGAAAATGGCGGATTCAAGGAAGACTCCCTTGCTTTCGGCAGTCATTTCGCTTTCGAGTCCGCCCATGACACCGGCAAGACCCACAGGGCCCTCTGCGTCGCGAATGGTGAGATCGCGGGCTGTGAGAATCCTGTCCTGTCCGTCCAGGGTCGTGAAGTGCTCCCCCTCTTCGGCATGGCGCACTATGACCTTGCCACCGCGCACCTTGTCAAGAGCAAAGGAGTGCAGGGGCTGGCCTGTCTCCATGAGGATGTAGTTGGTAACGTCAACAACATTGGAGATGGCGCGAACGCCCACGGCATGCAGACGGTAGCGCATGCGAATGGGGCTTGGGGCAAGCGTGGTACCAGTGATAACGCGACCCATGTAGCAGGGGCAGAACGCGGGATCCTCAATGACAATCTCCGGGTGGGGATAGTCGGAGGCCGAAAATTCGGGAAGCTTTTCCGTGACCTGCATGGGAAGATTGAAGGCTAGGGCCACTTCGCGGGCAAGTCCCAAGACACTCAGGCAGTCGGCCCTGTTGGGCGTAATATCTATATCGAGAACTTCCTTGTCGAGGTTCAGGGCATCAACAAGGGGAACACCTATGGGGAGGCTGTCATCAAGAACAAGGATGCCAGTGTGATCCTCGCTCAGGCCCATTTCCCTTTCGGAGCAGATCATGCCGAAAGAGGGTTCGCCACGCAATTTGGCCTTCTTGATCTGCATGCCTCCGGGCATGACAGTGCCGACCGTGGCCACGGCTACGGTCTGGCCTGCGGCCACATTGGGAGCGCCACAGACGATGGGCAGAAGTTCGCCACTGCCGACGTCCACCTTGCAGACGTGCATGTGATCGGAGTTGGGATGGGGAGCACACTCCACAACCTTGCCAACCACAATGGAAGAGATGTCTGCAAAGGGATGGACGATGTCATCCACTTCCAGACCAAGCATGGTCAGGCGGTCGGCAAGTTCCGAGGCGCTTCCTTCATAAGGAACAAATTCGCGTAACCAGGAGAGTGAAAGCAGCATAAGTCACCTTGGGCATGAAAGGGGCGTTGCAGATGTGTTTTGTCCTTCAACGCCGCATGAAAAAATATGTTTTACCAAAGAGGACGTTCGTCCATCGGGTTCGGAAGAGGGCGTTCCTTTTGTCTCTTGCCCCCGTATGCACCATTGCGCAGCCTCTCTTTTCGCGGCTTTTCCTGTATGTCAGGCGTTATGGGGTTGCCGTAGGCATCCCCAAAGGCTTCAATGGTGGGAATTTTCCGGCCCTTGAGCGGCGTGTCTGGAGACTCGAGTCCGGTTCTGGGAGGAGCCGAAGTTGAGTAGCTGGCAGCAGAGGCCATTTGCGGGCAAAAGCCTGCCAAAAGACAGGCACAGAACAGGGGCAACAGGGGAACACGCATCTTTGAACAAACCGTCTGAACAAGGCGCTTAGACAAACTGGCGCAGGAAACGAGCGTCGTTTTCAAAGAACATGCGCAGATCGCCAAGGCCATACGTAAGCATGGCAATGCGTTCTACGCCCATGCCAAAGGCAAAACCGGTAATGTCTTCCGGGTACCCCACGCAGGAAAAGACCGCGGGATCAACCATGCCGCAGCCAAGGATTTCAAGCCAGCCAGTGGTCTTGCAAACTCGGCAGGGTGTGCCGTTCACATGTCCCTTGCCGTGGCACAGGCAGCAGGAAATATCCACTTCTGCGGAAGGCTCCGTGAAGGGGAAGAAACTGGGGCGGAAGCGAACCTTGGTCTCCTTGCCAAACATGGCCTGACTGAAGGCAGTCAGAACTCCGCGCAGATGGGCCAGGGTCACATTGTCGCCTACCATGAGGCCTTCGACCTGATGGAACATGGGAGTGTGCGTGATGTCGGAATCGCGGCGGTAGACCTTGCCGGGAGAAACAACGGCCAGAGGGGGCCTGCGCCTCTCCATGGTGTGGACCTGGACTGCAGAGGTCTGGGTACGCAGAACAATGTTGTCCGTAATATAGAGCGTATCCTGCATGTCGCGGGCCGGGTGCTCGGGAGGCAGGTTCAGCGCTTCGAAATTGTAGTAGTCTGTTTCGACTTCGGGGCCGCTTTCGATATCAAAGCCCAGCTTTTCGAAAACAGAACAGATTTTTTCCATGGTAAGGGTGATGGGGTGTCTTGTACCTTCCCATGGATGGCGGCCCGGCAGAGTGGGATCGAAACTTTCGATAAAGGCCTGCTCGGCGAGGTCCTCGAGGGTTTTCTTGCGTGCTTCAAACAGGGTGGTGAGCTCTTCCTTGACCCTGTTTGCAACCTTGCCTGCCTCGGGGCGCTTTTCCGGAGCAAGCGAGGGCAATTCGCTCATGATGGAGGCAAGCTCACCCTTGCGGCCAAGGAATTTCACGCGCAGACTTTCCAGTTCATCGGCTGTAGAGGCTTTTTCGAGGCCTTTTTCCAGTTCCGGTGCAAGGCCTTCCAGAGCAGAAATGATATCCATGTCTAGTTCCGTGACCCGACCCCGGAAGCCGGGACGGGCTTGATGCAAAAAAAAGAAAAAGGAGACAAGGGCATAGCCTTGTCTCCTCGTTTCAAAGCAACTGTCCTTAGAGGGATGCTTTAGCCTTTTCCACCAGGGCAGCGAAATCATCCTTGTGGAAAACGGCAAGGTCGGCAAGAATCTTGCGGTCCAGAACGATGCCTGCAGCCTTCAGACCATGCATGAAGCGGCTGTAGGAAAGTCCGCTCAAGCGAGCACCAGCATTGATGCGCAGGATCCACAGCTGACGGAAGTCGCGCTTGCGGTGCTTGCGGCCGACAAAGGAATTTTGCATCGAGCGCTCAACGGCTTCCCTGGCGGTACGGTACAGACGATGGCGTGCACCGCGGAAACCCTTGGCAGCGTCAAGATATTTTTTGTGCCTGCGATGTGCGGCAAGACCTCTCTTTACACGCATTGGTGTGTCCTCCTCAAACCCGGACAAGGCGTAGGTCGGAAAGCCCGCCGGGACAGTACAATATGGGATCTTCCCCTTGGGGGACGATCAGCAAAAATCGGATGTAAAACCTATCCGTTGGGCAGAAGCCTGCGGACGGCCTTCAGATTGGCAGAATCCACCACGGTGGTCTGCCCAAGACGCATCTTGCGGCCAGGCGCTTTCTTGGTCAGGATGTGACGCAGGTTCTGACGGCGACGACGGTACTTGCCGGTGCTCGTCAGCTCGAAGCGCTTGGCGGCAGAACGCCGCGTTTTGATCTTCGGCATTTGTTTGGACCTCACAAAATGAAACTTTCCCTCTAGGGGAGGGTGAGCTTGCCTGAAAAACGTGCCCCTTGCAAGCTCTATTTTTTGGGCACAAGCAGCATCTGCAGGGTGCGGCCTTCGGCGCGTGGCTCCTGGTCAACCCTTGCGACATCCTCGAGATCCTTCACGAAGCGATCGAGTATGTCCATGCCGCGATCTTTGTGGACAATTTCGCGCCCACGAAAGAAGACTGTGACCTTGCAGCGGTCGCCATCTTCAAGGAATCGGCGAACATGCCGCACCTTGGTTTCGTAGTCATGGTCGTCCGTCTTGGGACGAACCTTGATTTCCTTGACCTGGACAACAGCCTGCCTTTTCTTGGCGTCCTGACGCTTTTTCTGCTGCTCGTACTTGAACTTGCCATAGTCCATAATGCGGCAGACAGGCGGTTCGGAATTGGAAGAGACCTCGACCAGATCACAACCTTCATCACGTGCCGCAGCAATGGCGTCATTGCGGGACATTATGCCCAGCTGTTCTCCGTCCATGCCGATAACACGCACTTCGCGCGCATGTATCAGCTCGTTACGGCGGACCCCGTCATCGGGCATGCGCCTGCGGGGTTTCATGTTAGGCGAAGCTATAGCTCATTCCTCCTTTCGTGAACGGTTCTGCCGCCGCGGCCCTGATCAGTTCAATCGTTTCCTCGACGGTCTTCATGCCCAGATTTTCTCCTGTGCGCAAACGAACGCTCACAGTTCCGCTCTGTGCTTCCTTTTCTCCCACCACAAGCATGTAGGGGATTTTGTTCACCTGAGCCTCGCGCACCTTGAAGCCAAGCTTTTCGTTGCGATCGTCGAGGCTGACGCGGATGCCGTTTGCGGCAAAGGTCTTTTCCATGTCCCTGGCTGCATCAATGGCAGCATCGGTAACAGTGAGCACCCTGGCCTGTTCGGGCGCAAGCCAGACAGGCAGGGCTCCTGCGTACTGCTCGATAAGCACGCCAATGAAGCGCTCCACGGAACCCATGATGGCCCTGTGCACCATAACGGGACGATGACGTTCGCCGTCCTGACCCACATAGGTCAGGTTAAAACGCTCGGGCAGGGTAAAGTCCACCTGAATTGTGGAGCACTGCCATTCGCGACCAATGCAGTCAAGCAGCTTGACATCTATCTTTGGTCCGTAAAAGGCGCCGTCACCCTCATTGATGCTGTAGGGGAGACCTTCCTTCCTGACGGCTTCGATAAGGGCGTTCGTAGCAAGCTCCCATGCCTCGTCCGTACCGATGCTGTCTTCGGGTCTGGTGGAAATTTCAATCTTGTACTTGAAGTCGAACAAGGTCATCAGATCCTGAATGAGGCGGATGACATTGATGATTTCGCTTTCAAGCTGCTCGGGTGTGCAGAGAATGTGCGCATCGTCCTGTGTGAACTGACGAACGCGCAAAAGTCCGTGCAGCACTCCGCTTTTTTCATGACGGTGTACAAGGCCAAGCTCGAAAAAGCGCTCGGGCATGTCACGGTAGGAGTGGACCGAATTGCCGTAGATAAGCATGTGCCCAATGCAGTTCATGGGCTTGATGCCATACATCTCTTCATCGATTTCGGTGAAGTACATGTTCTGGCGATAGTGGTCGTAATGTCCGGACTGCTTCCAGGTTTCCTGGCGCAGAAGTTGCGGGCCCTGCACAATGGAATAGCCACGTTTCAAATGCTCGCGCTTCCAGAAGTCTTCCAGGATGGTGCGCATGAGCATGCCCTTGGGCAGCCAGAAGACCATGCCGGGAGCAACGTGCTCGAAAAAGGTAAAGAAGCCTAGTTCCCGACCGAGCTTTCTGTGATCGCGGCGCTTGGCCTCCTCCATTTGGTGGAGATAGTCTTTCAGGGCTTTTTCATCCGCAAAGGCAGTGCCGTAGATGCGGGAAAGCATGCGGTTCTTCTCATTGCCGCGCCAGTAGGCTCCGGCAACGGCAGTCAGGCGAACATGGTCGCAAAAGCCCGAATTCGGCACGTGAGGACCACGACACAGGTCCACAAAATCGCCAAGCTGATAGAGAGAGACATTGGCCTCACCGAGGTCGTCGATGATTTCGACCTTGTATTTCTCGCCCATGGACCCGAATTTTGTTTTAGCCTCGTCACTGGACATTTCCGAGCGAACGAAGGGAATTCTTGCCGCAGCAATACGGTGCATTTCCGCTTCTATCTGTTCGAGATCACCTTGAGTGAAGGGCTTTTCCACATCAAAGTCATAGTAGAAGCCGTTCTCGATGGCGGGCCCAATGGTCACAAGTGCATTGGGGAAGAGCTTTTTCACGGCAAGGGCCATGACGTGGGCAGTGGAATGCCGGATCATTTCCAGTCCTTCGGGACTGCTGGCAACAATGGGGGTTATCTCGGTGCAGCCAGCGGGCAGGGGAGAGGAAAGATCATATGTCTTGCCGTCTATGGAAGCAGCCACGATACTCTTGAACTTCTTGCCGCTCATGGCAGACTTGAGCACGGACGCAATGTCCGCGTTTTCTGCCACGGCAATTGTTTGTCCTTCTACACGGACATCCATGGGAAAGAATTCCTCCGTACTATGTGCAATGTCGCAAGCACATAAAAAAGAAGGGGAGGCCAATGACCTCCCCTCCGGCGTATATTTTTAACAAGGGCGGTTGGCGTACAACGCCTTTCGCCGCCGGGAGATGCACTCCCGATTGCTTGAGTGTGGTAGGAACGAGCAGACTTGAACTGCTGACCTCTTCCGTGTCAAGGAAGCGCTCTAGCCACCTGAGCTACGCTCCTGTTCTTAAAGGCAGGAGTCTGTTTATAGTTTCTCAGCCTTCTCGTCAAGCATTTTTTTCGCAATTGTAAAAATTTTCTGACTACAGGGCATTTTGGGCCTGCCAGGCTTCGAAATCTGCTCTGGCTCTTTGTGCGTACCATTCCTTGCGCTCCTTTTTGGGAATGCGAAAGTCCGGTTCGGGCATGAGGCCAAAATGGGCGTTGCTTGGCTGAAATTTCTTCTGCTCCGTTCTGAGATGTCCGAGCAGGGCGCCAAGGGCAGTGGTCAGCGGGGGTGAGGTGAGCTCTCTTCCCGTGATGCGTGCATGGAGTATCTGGGCAATCCAGTGTCCGTGCGCTGCAGATTCCACATAGCCTTCCACTCCTGAGAGCTGGCCTGCGACAAAAACGTTGGGTCTTGCGAGCAGCGAGCTGTCTGGGGCAAGCACTTTTGGTGCGTTGACGTAGGTATTGCGGTGCATGCTGCCAAAACGTATGAATTCGGCTTTCTCCATGCCTGGTATCAGACGAAAGACGCGGGCCTGTTCGGCATAGGTGAGCTTGGTCTGGCAGCCAACAAGGTTGTAGGCTGCGGCGTTGAGACTTTCTGCCCTGAGCTGCAAAAGGGCCCAGGGGCGTCTGCCTGTTCTCGGATCCGTAAAGCCGACAGGCTTCATGGGACCGAAGACCAGGGTCTTGGGGCCGCGTTCAGCCAGAGCCTCGATGGGCATGCAGCCCTCGAAGTGCTTTTCGAAATCCCTGGCGTGCACCTTTTCCGCAGCGCAAAGGGCCTCGTAGAAGACATTGTATTCGTCCCTGGTCATGGGACAGTTGAGATAGTCTCCCTCGTCAGCCCCTTCTCCCTGTTCGTCGCCGTAGCGGGATCCTCTGAAGACAATGCCATAGTCGAGACTGTGCCCCCAGACGATGGGCGCAATGGCGTCGTAGAAATAGCAGTGCTCCATGCCAATGGCGCTGGCAAGGCTTTGCGAGAGGCTCTCGGTGGCAAGGGGACCGGCTGCCAGGACAATGAATCTGAACGGCGCAAGACGTGCCTCTTCCAGCGAGGAAATAGTTTCCTGCACAAGGTTGATGCGGGGATTTTGCACCACGTCCCGGGTTATGCGCGAGGAGAAGAGCTCCCTGTCTACGGCAAGCGCCTTGCCTGCCGGAACGCGGCAGGCATCAGCATCGGCCATGAAGGGACTGTGCAGATCGCGCAATTCCTGCTTGAGAAGGCCAATACCGCTTGCCAGTGCGTCAGAGCGCAGGGAATTGGAACAGACAAGCTCGCTCAGATTGTCGGAGACGTGAGCCTTTGAGCGTTCCTTTGGTTTGCATTCGAAAAGAGTGACGTCCACTCCCCTGGCGGCAAGGACTCTGGCGCATTCGCAGCCGGCAAGACCGGCACCAACTATAGCTATTTCGGACATGAATGGTTCCTGGAATGATTCCTGTAGGTTGTGTCGCAGGCAAGCACCCGGAAAACAAGGGTTGGATGCTTGCGGCGCAGCCCCTACATGCCACAGAGATGCGCAAAAGTCATGAACAGGGGAAGCCCCCTGACAGACTGGAGGCATGGCAATCGAAAGGCATGGGAAAAGAGGCAGGTATTTTGCCTGCAAAAATCAGATCTTGCAGGACAATGGCAAGTCGAGTAAATTTTTCGTCCCCTTTGGAAGGGAGTGTTTTGATTTGCGGGAGCAAGTTTGAGAATTATGACAGCTTTCGATCAGCAAACATCGGAACAGGTTAGGGAACCTGTTTTGGAGGTGGGGATCGCCTTCACCAGCGACGAGGCAAAAGCCTTGTACAGGGAGGGCCTCTGTGCGGCGACCAGCCGCTCTGCTGGCACGGATCTGCGTGCTGTGCTTGCAGGGGAGGCCTTGGAGATTGCCCCTGGCGAACGCGCGACTATCCCTACCGGTGTGCGGGTACAGCCCCGGACCCCCGGGTATGCCGGCTTTCTCTATTCGCGCAGTGGGCTAGGCGCCAGGGATGGCCTGACCGTGGCTCAGGGTGTGGGCGTCATTGATCCGGACTACACGGGAGAAATACTGGTGGTTTTGCTGAACACTTCGAAGGACGTGCGACGAATCAGCCGAGGCGAGCGCATAGCGCAGCTGATATTCCAGCCATACGCAAGGCCCTGCTATGCCCTGGTCGATGATCTGCAGGCTACGGAACGTGGTGCAGGCGGATTTGGACACAGTGGACGATAGGGGCTGATTGCAACAGACACACGCAGGGCTCTTTTGCCGATAGCAGCGCTTGCCCGAAAAAGGCGAAGGGCAAGCAAGAGAGTACTTCGAGGAGAAATCATCATGACCTATGAAGAAATTGTCAAAGACGACCATAAATACATCATGCAGACCTACGGGCGCTATCCCGTGGCTTTTGCCAGGGGGGAAGGAGCGCACCTGTGGGATGTGAACGGCAAGAAATATGTGGATTTGCTTGCCGGCATAGCCGTAACAAGCCTTGGGCACTGCAATCCGGAGCTTGTTGACGTTCTCAACGAGCAGACAAGGGCGTTGTGGCACGTGAGCAATCTTGCCTACAGCCAGCCCCAGGTCGAGCTTGCCAGAAAGCTTGTGGGCACAACAGAGCACCTGAGCCGCTGCTTTTTCTGCAATTCCGGCGCCGAGGCCAATGAAACGCTGATCAAGCTTGCACGCAGATACATGACCAGAGTCAGGGGCAGGGAAGAGGCCGTAGACATTATCACTCTTTCCGGATGCTTCCACGGCAGGACATTTGGTGCCCTTGCTGCAACTGGCAGGGACGCTCTGGCGGACGG
>ENA-ORSJ01000414-ORSJ01000414.1-human-gut-metagenome-genome-assembly--contig:-NODE-414-length-47260-cov-9.900498_pt1 | contig 47260 bp, 34 predicted proteins | sample MGYA00242191_ERZ509158 | MGnify/ENA primary metagenome ERZ509158 (study PRJEB26280, sample SAMEA2338623) | human gut metagenome | biome: human gut; feature: human-associated habitat; material: faeces...
CTGCGGCAAGAGACGATCGCACAGCGGGGGAGCTCGAGGGGGCAAGGCCCGCCTCGAATGAGATGCACTCCGAAAGCACAAACCCATTTGTGCTTTCGGGTTTTCCCCTCGGCCGAAAATCCTTTCGGCCGAGGGGAAAACCGCCGCATCTTGGATGCGGCGGTTTTTGCGCGCTATTCTCGCTCTATTGGTTTTCGTCCCGCTCCATCAGTTCGAGCAGATGCGCCGTCTCGGCGGCGGCGTCCGGCGCGTTTGCCTCGACCTGCAGGGCGGAAGCGTTCGCGTCCGGCCGGATGCTCAGCTCCCAGCCGCCGTCGCACAGGTGCAGCCCGTCGGTAAAGTCCGCCCCGGCCTCCATCATGGCCTCCGAGACCGTGCGCATCAGGTGCGCGCGGTCGCGGCAGGGGACGGTGCGGCGGTTCGGGTCTGCGTGCGGGAGCTGCGGCGGCAGGTCGTCCGGAGCGTCCGGCTGCGCCGGGCTCAGCCGCCCGTCAAGCACGTCAAGACTGCACCGGTAGTAGGCGCGCGGCGTGCCGATGTCGCACCAGTAGCCGTCCATCGGCACGCCGAGGATCGGCTCGTGCGCCGCGAGCAGCAGCGGGAAGAGATCTTTGGCAAAATCAAACGGCTGATCTTCCGGCACATAGGCCATTGCCCGCGGGGAGACAATATAGATCCCGGTGTTCACGAGATCGGTCACGACGTGCTCCCAGTCCGGTTTTTCGATGAAGTGCTGCACAAGCCCCTGCCGGTCCTGCAGCACGAGCCCATACTGCAGCGGCTCTGCGTTCGGGTAGAGTGCGATCGTTACGGCCGCGTCCGCCTGCTGGTGCCGGCGATAGAGCCCCAGCAGGTCAAAGCTGCACGCGGCGTCGCCGCTGATGACGAGAAAATCCTCCCTGCCGTAAAAGTCGCTGCACGCGCGCACGCCGCCGGCCGTGCCGCGGGGTTCGGATTCGATGCGGTATTTCAGGTGCACGCCGTAGCTGCTGCCGTCGCCGCAGTGCTCCTGAATGACCTCCGGCCGGTAGCACAGCGTCATGCACACGTCCGTGAAGCCGTTGCGCCGCAGCAGATCCAGCAGCCGGTCGAGCACCGGCACGCCGACGAGCGGCACCATGGGTTTCGGCAGGCTTCCGGTGATGCTGCGCAGCCGCCGGCCCTGACCGCCGGCTAGTAAAATTGCTTTCATGCGCACGCTCCTTTCACGAATCTTCAGCAGGAAAGCGTCTTGTCAATACGGATAGAATCTGATATAATCATTGATTATCATAGGGGTAATAGCTTTTGCCCCGCAGGGTGCAAGGAGGTATGACGATGCGAGACCCCAAAGTCAGCAATGTACCCAATGAATCCAAGCTGCAGCGGGCGCTGATGCCCAATTCGCGGATGTTTCTGCTGTTTCTGATCGTGTTTGCAGTCATCACGTTCTTCTTCTCCGACCGGCTCTGGCTGTCGATCTGCGAGGGCGTCATCATTCTGCTGCTCATCATTTATTCGGTCATCATGCGCGCGCGCAAGCGCCGCACGCTCGAACGATATATTGAATCCGTCACCTATGATACGGAGTCTGCACGAAATAATACCCTGCAGAATTTCCCGCTGCCGATGGCGGTCTTTCGTCCGGCAGATTCGCAGGTCATCTGGGCCAACCAGAACTTTTTCGATCTCTGCGGCCGGCACAAGCCGACGGTCGATATGCGCATCACGGACGTGATCCCGGAGTTTTCCGGCCGCTGGCTGCTCGAGGGCAATACCCAGTGCCCGGAGCTGCTGGAGTATCAGGGCCATAAGTATCAGATCCACGGCAACCTCGTGCGCACGAATCCGGACGATGCTGCCAGCTACATGGGCATCACCTACTGGGTCGATGTCACGGATTATGAAAAGATCCGGCTGGAGTATTACGCTTCGCGCCCGATCATCGCCGTCATCGTCATCGATAACTACGATGAGCTCATCCGCGGCCTGACCGACCGCAAGCGCAACGAGCTGCGCGACGCCATTGAGGACAAGCTCCTGCAGTGGTGCGAGGGCAAGGGCGGCTTCTTCCGCCGCTACGACCGTGACCGGTATCTGTACGTGTTCGAGGAGCGGCATCTTGACGAGCTGCGCGAGAACAAGTTCGCATCCCTGCTCGACAGCGTGCACGCCGTGACCAGCCCGAGCGGCATCCGCGCCACCGTCAGCGTCGGCATCGGGCGCGACGGCGACAGCCTCGATGAATGCTATAATTTCGCCATTCTCGGCACCGAGATGGCGCTCTCGCGCGGCGGCGACCAGGCCGTGGTGAAAAACCGCGTCACGTTCGAATTCTTCGGCGGCCGCGGCGGCGAGGTCGAGCGGCGCACGAAGGTCAAGTCCCGCGTCATGGCCAACGCCCTCAGCCAGCTCATTCAGGACTCGTCCAAGGTCTACGTCATGGGCCATAAATTCTCCGATCTGGACACGCTCGGCGCGGCCGCCGGCGTCTGCTGCATCGCGCGCAAGCTCGGCACGCCCTGCCGCATCGTCATGGATGCGAACAAGACGGCCGCCGGCCAACTGCGTGACCGGATGCTGCGCGTGCCGGAGTACGGCAAAGCGTTCCTGTCTCCGCAGGAGGCGTATCTGCATGCCGACAGCCGCACGCTGCTCGTCGTGGTAGACACCAACCGCCCGGATCAGGTGGAAAACCGCAATCTGCTCGAAGCCTGCACCCGCGTGGCGGTCATCGACCACCACCGCCGTGCGGCGACCTACATCACCAACGCGACCATGAGCTTCCACGAGCCGTATGCGTCGTCGGCCTGCGAGCTGATGACGGAGCTGCTCGAGGAGCTGGTCGAGCAGCCGGACATCCTGCGCGTGGAGGCGGAGGCAATGCTCTCGGGCATCATGCTCGATACGAAGGACTTCACCGTCCGCACCGGCGAGCGCACATTTGAGGCGGCGGCGTTCCTGCGCCGCGCCGGGGCCGATACCTCGGAGGTCAAAAAGCTCCTGCAGACGGACATGGAGCACACGGTCTCCCGCTATAAGATCCTGCAGACGGCGTCTATCTACCGCGCGGACATTGCCATTGCCGCGCCCACCGAGCCGCAGGACCGCATCGTCGCGGCGCAGGCGGCGGATGAACTGCTCAACATCGCCGGGGTCACGGCGTCCATGGTCATTTATCCGATGGGCGACGGGGATGTGTTCATCTCCGCGCGCTCGATCGGCGAACTGAATGTGCAGCTGGTCATGGAGGCGCTCGGCGGCGGCGGCAGCCGCTCGTCGGCAGCCGTGCAGTTGCATGGCGTGTCGGTCGCGCAGGCGGTGCAGATGGCGCGCAAGGCGATCGACGAGAATCTGGAAAATTAAGCAAAGGAGTATCTTGCTATGAAAGTAATTTTGAATGTGGATGTCAAGGGCCAGGGCAAAAAGGGCGAGCTCAAGGAAGTGTCCGACGGTTATGCCCGCAACTATCTCCTGCCGCGCAAGCTTGCGACGGAGGCCACGGCCGACAATCTCAACGCCTTCCGCCTGAAGGAGAAGGCCAAGGCGGCGCAGATCGCCCGCGAGAAGGCCGAGGCGGAGGAAAACGCCAAAAAGCTCGGCGCCATTCAGGTGAAGATCGCGGCGAAGGCCGGCAGCAACGGCAAGCTCTTCGGCTCCGTCACCTCGAAGGAGATCAGCGACGCGCTGCACGAGCAGTTTGACCTCACCATCGAAAAGCAGAAGATCGTGCAGGCCGAACCCATCAAGAGCTTCGGCGCGTACGAGGTCAAGTGCAAGCTCGGCTATGAAGTCACCGGCACCATCCACGTGCTGGTCATCGAAGAGAAATAAACCGCGCGCAGGCGAGGGAGGGACCCGTCATGGAGGAGCTGCTGGGCAGACAGCCGCCCCATTCCGCTCCGGCGGAGCAGGCAGTCATCGGTGCGATGCTCATCGACCCGAGCTGCATCCCGGACGTGATCGAAAAGGTCAAGTCCGACGAATTTTATATTCAGGCCAACCGCGATATCTTTGACACCATCTTCGCCATGTTCTCCTACGGGCAGAGCGTGGACGCGGTCACGGTGCTCGAGCAGATGAAGGTCCGCGGTGTGTACAAGGACACGACGCAGCAGTACCTCATGGAGGTCATGCAGGTCACGCCCACGGCTGCGAACGTGCTCAAGTACGCGGCCATCGTGCGCGATCAGGCGCTGCTGCGCAATCTGCACACGGCGGCCGATGAGATCAACACCATGATCTTTGAGGGTTCCGGCGGAGCGGACGCCATGCTCGAGGCGGCCGAGCGCAAGATCTATGCGCTCCGGCAGGGACGCAATGTTGGCGGCCTGCAGCCAATCAGCATGGTCATCCAGCGCGTGTATGCAAACCTCTCCGAGGCGGCGAGCAGCGGCGGGGGCATCCCCGGCCTTGCCACCGGCCTGCCGGATCTGGATCAGACGATTCTCGGTCTGAACGCGGGCGAGCTCATCCTCATCGCGGCCCGTCCCGGCATGGGCAAGACGAGCCTTGCGCTCAACATTGCCCTGCACGTCGGCAAGACGTCCGGCAAGACGGTTGCGGTGTTCTCGCTCGAAATGGCGCGCGAGCAGCTCACGACGCGCCTGCTCGCGGGCGAGGGTCTGGTCGACAGCCAGAAGCTTCTGACCGGCAAGCTCTCGGCGGACGAGTGGCGGCGCGTCGGCGCCGCGGCCACGACCATCAGCGCGACGGATATCCGCATCGACGACAACCCGTCGCTGTCCGTTGCGGACATGAACGCCCAGTGCCGCCGCATCCCGAATCTTGGCCTTGTCGTCATCGACTATCTGCAGCTCATGCAGTCGGCCGGCAGCGGCCACGGCTGGTCGAATGAGAGCCGCACGCAGGCCGTCTCCGACATGAGCCGCATGCTCAAGATCATGGCCAAGGAGCTCAATGTTCCGGTCATCTGCCTGTCGCAGCTGTCGCGTGCCAACGAGTCGCGCCAGAATAAGCGCCCGATGCTGTCCGACCTCCGTGAGTCCGGCGCCATCGAGCAGGACGCGGACATCGTGCTCGCGCTCTACCGCGACGGGTATTATAACAAGGAGTGCGAGAATCCGAACCTCGCCGAGGCGATCATCCTCAAAAACCGCCACGGCGAGACCGGCACGCTCGAACTCATGTGGCTGCCGGAGTACACATCCTTCGCGGCCATCGAGAAGAAGTACGACGACGATGACTATTGATGCCATCATGCCCGGCGTGCGTGTGCTGTGTGCCGTGTCCGGCGGGGTGGACTCCATGTACCTCCTGCACCAGATGACGGCGCTGGGCGCGCAGCGCGGCTTTGCCGTCGGCTGTGCGCACTTCAACCACGGGCTGCGCGGCGCGGAGAGCGACCGCGACGAGGCGTTCGTGCGCGCGCAGTGCAAGAAACTGGGCGTGCCGTTTTATGCCGGGCGCGGCAATGTTGCGTCCGTGCGCGGCATGGGCACCGAGGCCGCCGCGCGCGAGTTGCGCTATGCGTTCTTGGCGCAATGCGCGCAGGCGCACAGCTACGACTGGATCGCCACGGCGCACACGGCGGACGACAACGCCGAGACGCTGCTGCTCAACCTCGCGCGCGGCTGCGGCCTGCGCGGCCTGACCGGCATCCCGCCGCAGCGCGGCAAGCTCCTGCGCCCGATGCTGGACACGACGCGCGCGCAGGCGGAGGCCTACCTGACCGCCCATGCCATCCCGCACGTGGAGGACAGCACGAACGCGGCCGATGCCTATGCCCGCAACCGCGTCCGGCACCATGCCGTGCCGGCGCTCGAGAGCGTGAATCCCGCCTTCGTGCAGCACGCGGCCGACACGGCAGCGCTCCTGCGCGAGGACGAGGCGTTTCTCAGTGGGCTGGCTGCGGATTTTCTGGCTGGGCAGATGCCCGCGGAGGGCATCCCGATCGCCGAGCTGCTGGCGCTGCCGCGCCCGGTGCGCGTGCGTGCGCTGCAGCAGGCGGCCGGACGGGAACTGTCGCGCCGGCATCTGCTGGCGCTCGAGCGGCTGTGTGACGGGGAAGGGCTCGGCTATGCCGATGTGCCCGGCCTGCGCGTGACGCGCGAGCAGGGTCGGCTGTTTTTCGGCGCGCAGGCGCTGCCGCCGCTCGGGACGCACATTCTGCGTCCGGGTGAGACGGCGGAGATCCCGGAGCTGGGGCTGCGCATCACGGTCGGCGTGCCGGAACCGTTTCGTGAAATTCACAGCGCGTTCACCACTTTTTGCTTTAAATCTGCGATCATCCATGATAAACTATCTGTTACGCCGCGGCGTCCGGGCGACCGGATCCGTCTGGCGGGGCGCGGCTGCACGAAGCGCGTGAGCGACCTGTTCGCCGAACGGGGGCTGACACAGGCCGAGCGCGACCGCGTGCCGATCATCCGCGCGGCAGATGCGCCGGCGGCCATCGCCGGTTTCGGCGTTGCCGAGCAATGCGCGGCGGCGCCGGGGCAAACCATGATCTGCATCCGAATGGAACAGATCCAGACATATGGGGGAGAATACTATGAGCGATATGAGAGATGACATTGCGTCTGTTCTGCTGTCCGCCGAGGAGATCCAGGCGCGCACGGCGGAGCTGGGTGCCCAGATTTCCAGGGATTTCGACGGCCGCGAGCCGCTGTTTGTCGGCGTGCTCAAGGGCTGCTTTGTGTTTATGGCCGACCTGATGCGCAGCGTGACCATCCCGTGCTCGGTCGATTTCATGGCTGTGTCGTCCTACGGCAACCAGACCACGACCACCGGCGCCGTGAAGATCAACAAGGATCTGAATCAGGACATCGAGGGCCGTGACATCATCCTCGTTGAGGACATTCTCGACAGCGGTGTCACGCTGCACTATCTCAAGGACTATCTCAGCGTCCGCCGGCCTGCCTCCATCACCATTGCCACCCTGCTCGATAAGCCCGCCCGCCGCAAGGCGCCGATCCACGCCGCCTATGCCGGCTTTGAGGTGCCGGATGCGTTCGTCGTCGGCTATGGGCTCGATTACGCAGAAAAATACCGCAATCTCCCGTACATCGGCGTGCTCAAGCCGGAGGTCTATTCCAACTGAGCGCCCCGGTGCGGATCCCATAAAGGATGTGATTTGATTTGAAACCTGATAAGAACCGTGCCAGAGGCATCGGGTTCTACCTGCTGATCGGCGTGATCATTCTCGCCGTCATCTTCTATCTGACCACACCGGCAGAGCAGAAGGAATACACCTATTCCGAGATCGAGGAACTGTTCCGCCAGGAGCAGGTCAAGTCGTTCTGCCTCGAGGGAGATGAGCTCACGCTCAATCTCTATTCTCCGGACAGCGACGGCAACACGACAATCAAAAAGACACTTCCGAGCCCCACCTGGTTCCGTGAGGATCTGGGGGATCTGATCGAGCAGCAGACCGCCAGCGGCGTGCTGACGGAGTATGATTACGTCAAGGGCTGGACGGCGCCGTGGTGGATGTCCATCCTGCCGTACCTGATCACGATCGTGCTGTTCGTCGGCGTGTGGTACCTGCTCATGAACAAGGCGGGCGGCGGCGGAGCGCCGGGCGTCGGCAAGTTCGGCAAGGCGCACACGCGCACCGGCGAGGAGAACCTCAAGAAGGTTACGTTTGCCGATGTCGCCGGCGCGGAAGAGGAAAAAGAGGAGCTGTCCGAGATCGTGGACTTCCTCAAGCGCCCGCAGAACTATACCGCGATGGGCGCGCGCATCCCCAAGGGCGTGCTGCTCGTCGGCCCTCCGGGCACCGGCAAGACGCTCATGGCCCGCGCAGTCGCGGGCGAGGCAGGCGTGCAGTTTCTGTCCATTTCGGGCTCGGACTTTGTCGAGCTCTATGTCGGTGTCGGTGCATCGCGTGTGCGCGATCTGTTCGACCAGGCCAAGAAGGTCGCCCCGGCCATCGTGTTCATCGACGAGATCGACGCGGTCGGCCGCCAGCGCGGCAGCGGTCTCGGCGGCGGTCACGACGAGCGCGAGCAGACGCTCAACCAGCTGCTCGTCGAGATGGACGGCTTTACGAATAACGAGGGCGTCATCGTCATGGCGGCGACCAACCGCGCCGACATTCTCGATAACGCGCTGCTGCGCCCCGGCCGCTTTGACCGGCGCGTGTATATGGGGCTGCCCGATATCAAGGGCCGCGAGGAGATCCTGAAGGTCCACGCCCGCGGCAAGCCGCTGGGCGACGATGTGGATCTCAAGAGCATTGCGCGCGGCACGGCCGGCTTTGCCGGTGCGGATCTGGAGAACCTCCTCAACGAGGCCGCCATCATGGCCACGCGCAGCAAGCGCCGCTTCATCATGCAGGCGGATATCGACGAGGCGATCCTGAAGGTCGTCATGGGCCCGGAGAAGAAGAGCCGCGTCGTGTCCGAGCGTGCGCGCCGCCTGACGGCGTACCACGAGTCCGGCCACGCGATCGCGTCGTTCTTCCTCAAGAACTCCGACCCCGTGCACTATATCACCATCATCCCGCGTGGCGCTGCCGGCGGCTTCACCTGGTATCGCAAGGCCGAGGACGCTGAGAACTTCACGTCCCGCGGCGAGATGTTTGACAGCATCGTCTCCGCGCTCGGCGGCCGCATTGCCGAGCAGCTCTTCCTTGACGATATCTCCACCGGCGCGTCCAACGATATCCAGCAGGCGACGAACATCGCCCGCGACATGGTCATGAAATACGGCATGTCCGAGAAGCTCGGCCCGATCTCGTTCGACGATTCGAGCCACAGCATCTTCATCGGCCGCGATTTCGGCACCACGAAGAGCTATTCCGAGGAGACCGCCGCCACGATCGACGAGGAGGTCAAACACCTCTTCGACCAGGCCTACGCCAAGTGCGAGGCGCTGCTGCGCGAGCACGCCGACCTGCTGACCGGCCTCGCGGAGTACCTGCTCATCCACGAGACGATCGAGGGCGATGACTTCCGCTACTACTGTGAGCACGGTGTGATGCCCGTCCACCCGGACGACACCATTGAGCCGCCGGCGAAGGTCATCCGCAGAATGGACGAGGCCCCCGAGACCCCGCAGCCGGACGCGGAAGCGCCGGCCCAGCCGGAGGCACCGTCCGCACCGGATGCGGACGCTCCGAACAGCGATCCCGGCGAGCAGCCGTAAGCCGTCCGCGCGCAAAACACGATCACGATCAAAAGGCCGCAGCGCATATGCGCTGCGGCCTTCTTGCTGCCCGGCGCGCGGCGTATGCGCCGCACACTGTCCGGGGAAGCAACGATATCTAAACGATATATAGAAGAGCCGCCCCCGGGAAAAGGGGCGGCTCTCGCTGTTGCTGCGGCGCGGACGCGGCTGCATCCGCGCCTTGAGTGGGGGGAAGGAAATAGGGGTGGATGTATAGAAAGGATGGTGTGTGGAGCGTGTTATGCGATCAGAAGGACGCCTTGATGCTGTTGATGGTCTCTTCGGCTTCCTTGACCATGCGGTCGAGCAGAACCTTGACCGGCACGACATCGTGCACGAGACCCATGCCCATGCCGGCGCAGAAGATCGCGCTGTCGACATTGCCGTCCTGGAAGGCCACGCGGGTCTTCTGGCCGGTGATGACGGGCATCTGCTCCTTGAGGATGTCCATCGGGCCCTTGCCGGTGCGCAGGCCGCGGTTCTCGATCTCGTTGGCGAGCAGGGAAGCGTTGTTCTTGGACACGCGCATCATGCTGCCGATGGTCTTCTGGCAGAGTACGGTGTCCTTTTCAGTGTGGTTGATGACCCACTGGCGGTGGTTGTCGGAGATCGGGCACTCATCGACGCACACGAAGCGGGTGCCCATGGCAACGCCGGAAGCGCCGAGCGCGAGCGCGGCCGCGAGGCCGTGGCCGTCCGCGATGCCGCCGGCGGCGATGACCGGGATCTTCATGTCCGCGGCGCAGCGGCGCGCGATGACGAATGTGCCCACGCCGTCAGCCGACGGATGGCCGCCGACCTCGTAGCCGGCGATGATGACGCCGTCGAGTCCCTTGCGCTCCATGCTCATGGAGACCTTGTAGTTCGGGCACTTGTGGAAATGACGCATGCCGGCGGACTTGATGTCGGCGATGAATTCGCGCGGATCCTCGGCGCTCGTCTCGATAGCGGCAACGTGCTTTTCGCCGCACAGACGGATGGTCTTGCGGATCTCCTCGTTGTCCAGACGCTGGGTCGGGGCGAGGGAGATGTTGACGATGTAGGGCTTGTTGGTCAGGCTGTTCATCTCGTCGAGCGCGTCGGCAAACTCGTCGAGCGTCGGCCAGCAGGTGACGTTGATGGTGCCGATACCGCCGGCGTTGCACACGGCGGCCGCGAGCTGCGGCACGGCTAGCCACTGCATTCCGCTCTGGACGATCGGGTACTCAATGCCAAACATTTCAGTCAGTTTTGTTTTCATGTATGCTACCTCCTAATGATGTTTAATGGTTTGAAAAAATGCGTCTGTCGCCTTGCTAATCAAAAATATATCAAAGCGGGGCGGGGGTCTCAACAGTATTCAGACCAAAGTTGCGGCCGGGCGCAGCGACGTGTTTTGGAGGAAATGTACAAAGCGCGTACGGCTTGCAAAAAACGGATAACCCAGCGCAATGCGCACCCGTTTTTGTACAATTCGGGCGGAAAGTGTGCAGAGAATACCTAATTTAATACTTGAAAATCAGCAGTATGTGTGTTTTCCGGCCGCTTGGTTATGGAGTACAAAAAAATGATTTTTCTCTCTGCGGATTTCGTAGTCTTTGTTGGTGAAAAAGCGCTGAATTCGGTGTAACCTAAAGCCAACTTGACAGATAATTAACTAACGAAAGCGCAAGTTGAGAACCATTCATTAAGGAGGAGTGAAACTCATGAGCAAGCAAATGAAAAAGACGATTTTCGGCATTCTGGGCGGTATTGTCCTGATGCTGCTTATCGCCTACCTGCCGCCGGAAACGGAAATGATGAGCCGTCAGGGCTGGCAGTATCTCGGGTGCTTCGGCTTCCTGCTGACGTGCCTGATCTCCGGCGCCCTGCCGGACTGGGTCGCGACCCTTGCGACCATGGTTATGCTGCTGGTATTCAAACTCGGCAAGGTGGCGGACGTCACGGTCGAGTTCTCCGGCACGACCGTCTGGCTGTGCATCGGCGTGTTCATCATGTCGGTCGGCATCAACAACAGCGGCTTCATGAAGCGCCTGGCGCTGTGGGTCCTCACGAAGTTCCCCGGCACCTATCGCGGCCAGGTCACGGCCATGATGCTCGCGGGCATCATCACCACCCCGATGATCCCCAGCTCCTATGCCAAGACCTCCATCATGGCGCCCCTGATCGGCCAGGTCTGTGAGGCTGTCGGCGCGGAGCCGAACAGCAAAGCGGCCCGCGGCCTGTGGTTTGCCAACTTCATGGGCACGTACATCCTCGGCATTGCCTTCATGTCCGGCTCGGCGTTCGTTGCGCTGATGATTGGCTTCATGCAGGGCCTCGCCTTCACCTGGGGCTCCTGGCTCAAGTGCACGATCGTCTGGTATCTCGTGCTCATCGTTCTGACCTATCTGTACTGCACGATCATCTGCAAACCGAAAGAAAAGCTCGCCGGCGACGTGACCTTCCTCAAGGAGCAGTACAAGGCGCTCGGCGCCGTCTCCAAGAAGGAGAAGCAGGGCATCATCATCGTTGCCATCGCCATCATCCTCTGGATCACCCAGAAGCTGCACGGCGTGGACGCCGGCTTCGTGGCCATCGCGGCTGACGTGGCGTTCTTCGCCGCCGGCCTGCTGACGGCGCCGGAGGCCAACGCCAAAGGCCAGTGGACGCTTGTCGTCTTCATCGGCGGCATCCTCAGCATCGCCAAGTTCATGAACACCACCGGCGTCAGCGCATGGCTGGCCAGCCTGCTCGGCCCCATCTTCGCACCCATCATGAGCAGCCCGTATATCTTCGTTCCCTGCCTGTGCATCATCACGTTTGCCCTGCGTTACGTGATCGTGTCCCAGACCTGCATGCTCACGATGATGATCGCCATCTTCGGACCACTCATGGAGGCACACGGCATGAGCATGTTCATCCTCGTCTTTGTCGAGTGGCTGTGCGGCACGTACTGGAACACCGCTTACGGCAACCCGTCCGTGGTCGGCTTCATCAAGATGACCGGCGACAAGTGCGTCGACTATCCCTGCGCGCAGAAGGCTTCTTACGCCTACATGGTCATAACGATCATCGCCATGCTGGCCAGCGTCCCGCTCTGGCAGGCGATTGGTCTCTGCTGATCCGAATATCCCCGTCAGATCCACCGTCCCCTGTGCAGACATTCTCTGCACGGGGGACACTTTCCAGATGCGCCGCTGGTCAAGGTGCCTAATTTCGCCGCTGCGATCGGTGGTCACTTTCGTAGCCGGTGCTCTGGGATGCGGTGTGCAGAGTTGATATAGTAGTCATAGTCAGAAAGGTAACATTCCGGCACATTGCCGGTCATACACAGCGTTTGAAAGGAGAAAAACATCATGATCAAAACCAGACTTACCGAGCTTGTCGGGCTCAAATACCCCATCATCCAGGCCGGCATGGGTCCGTATCCGGTCACCAGCCTGTGCATCGCGGCGGCCAACGCCGGCTGCCTCGGCCTGTGCAGCACATTTGCCACCACGTCCCGCGAGACCAACCCCATCGTCTTTGAAGACTTCTGCAAGCAGGCACACGCCGAGACCACCGATGACGATGTGACCATCTTCAAGAAAATGTTCACCCGCGTGTTTGAAGAGACCAAGGAGTCCGACGGTATCTTCGGCGCGAACGTCATGGTCTCTGCGGAGGTCAAGGCCAATGCCATGAAGGTCATGCAGGCCATCAAGGAGCTGCGCGAGGCCGATCCCGAGATGAAGCGCCGCTTCCGCGTGCTCGTCACTACGGCCGGCGACCCGATGCCCTGGGCAAACTTCGTCAAGGAGCAGGGCATGATCTGGATGCACGTGTTCCCGGGTGTGCGCACCGCGGCCCGCTGCAAGAAGGCCGGCGTGCAGGTGCTCATCGCCTCCGGCCACGAGGGCGGTATGCACACGGCGTGGCAGCCGGTGCACAGCATGACGCTGTTGCCGGACATCATCGAGAAGTTCTCTGACGAGAACACGCTCGTGTGCGGCACCGGCGGCTTCTGCGACGGCAAGTCGATCGCGGCGGCCTTCGCCATGGGCGCTGACGGCGTGCAGATGGGCACCCGCTTCCTCGCCACCGAAGAGAGCGATTTCTGCGAACTGTGGAAGAAGATGGTCGTCGACTGCGCCGACGGCGGCACGATCATTGCCCGCGGCTTTGTCGGCCCGGCGCGCTGGCTGCGCAGCGACGTGTCCCTGCAGCATGCTTACAACACCGCCAAGGAAGCCCCCGGCTCCTACGTCGGTGTGCCGGATGACTTCTCGAGCATCCCGATGGAGCTGCTGACCTTCGAGCGTTACGGTATTGCCGCGACCTATAAGGGCGACGTGGAGCACGCCATGGCCGGCGCCGGCGAGTGCGCGCAGCGCATCACCGATCTGCCCAAGACCAAGGACATGGTCGAGAAGGTCATGGGCGACGCCGAGACCATCATCCGCGGCCTGGCGGCAAAGTATGTCGCCGACTGAGCTCTGCGCAAGAGAAAGGAGCCAGACATGGCGGAAATGAACGCAGCCTTTTTTGAAGAGGCGAAATACAATCTCCAGCACGGGAAGATCAACTTCCTGAACGTGGCCGGGCTCATCCCGGAAGTCGCCGAGGAGCGCCATGTGGTCGTGCGTCTGCCTGCTAACAGCATGCACCTTAACCACGTGAACATCGTCTATGCCGGCAGCTATTTCGTGCTGGCCGAGTCCTCGGGCGCCACGCTGATCAAGTGCACCTATGCCGGCAAGTATGTGCCGATCATCAAGAGCGTGAACATTGATTACCGCAAGCCGACCAAGCGCGACCTGATCGTGGACATCTCCATGACGGAGGAAGAAGCCAAAGAGCGCATTGCCTATGTCGAAGAGCACGGCAAGGGGCAGTACCCGCTCGATGTGCCCGTCATGGACGCCGACGGCGTGCATTGCGCCGATGTGCACATCGTGTTCTACCTGATGCCGAAACCGTAAAGAGCGATTTTTCCCTTTGTTTCCCGCGCCGCATCCGCCCGTTCGGATGCGGCGCTTTTTTCGTGCCGGAAGCGCCCGAAAATCTATGGCAACACAGCACAAAAATGCATGTCCGCAGGGGCAAAAGAATTGTAAGAAATACAGGTAACAAGCGCCGAAGCAATCGTTATAATATAGACAAAGCATCGGATCCATTTCATTTCAACAAACTGAAAACCGTTGCAATTTCAGAAAAAATCTGCATCAACAAGGAGGCTATATCCATGAGAAAACCACTCGAGGGACTGTTCGTGGTCGAGATGACCAGCTACTGGTCCGCGACGACGACGGCGCGATTCCTGCGCGACATGGGCGCGCGTGTCGTGCGCGTTGAGACCCCGCCGATCGGCGACTTCTGCCGTTACTACGGCCGCTCTATGGGCATGCCCATCACGGCGGAAGAGAACCCCATCCACGATATTTTCAACGGCGGCAAAGAGTGTGTCGCGCTGGATCTGAAAGATCCCAAGAACCTCAAGCTCATGCAAAACATGCTCGCCAAGGCGGACGTATTCATCACTAGCACCCGCACGGCCGGCCTGAAAAAGCTCGGTCTGGACTGGGAGACGCTGCACGCCAAGTACCCGAAGCTCGTCATGGGTCAGGTCACCGGCTACGGCATCAACGGCCCGCTGGTCAACCGCCCCGGCATTGACGCGATCGCTTATTTCGGCGCCAACGGCGTCATCCTTGACACCCGCACCGATCCCGACAGCCCGCCGATCTACCCGCCTGCCGGCATGGGCGACACGACGACCGGCATCACGCTGCTCAGCGGCGTGCTGGCAGCCCTGCTCGCAGCGCGCGAGACGGGCGTGGGCGACTACGTCATGACGTCCCTGTACGGCACCGGCAACTTCGTCACCGCCGGCTTTGCCACGAACTGCAACTACGGCTATGAGTGGCCGCGGGAAGCGCACACCATGAGCCCGCTCGGCCAGGGCTACAAGTGCCGTGACGGCCGCTACATCTACGTGTTCGTCAACGACTATACGAGTGTCTGGCCGAAGTTTGCCAAGGCGCTGCGTCTGCCGGAAGAGGTCGTGACCGACCCGCGCTTCACGACCAAGGAGTCGACGACGATCATTGCCAACCGCTCCGCGCTCGTGGACATCATCCGTGAGTACGCGCTCCAGCGCGACGCGCAGGATATCCTCGACGAGCTCGTCGCCTACGATGTGCCGAGCTGCATCCTTAACCAGTACAAGGATCGCTTTTCCGGCGAGTGGCTCGAGCAGTCGGTCTCCAACGGCTACCTGATCGAGCACACCTATCCGTCGGGCAACAAGGCGTATCTGGCGCAGATGCCGATCTATTTTGACAGCCTCGGCGTGCAGGATCTCTATGCACAGCACAGAGCGCTGGGCGCGGACAACGAAGCCATCGAGAAGGAATTCGGCGACGGCGAATAAAAGCGCATCTCCCGATCAAAAGCAGGGCCGCAACAGCGGCCCTGCTTTTTTGCGTCTCCGTGGTCAGAACGGCAAAAAGCGTCCCCATCTGCCGGGCAGACGGGGACGCGCCAGTGTGCTGTATTTTCGCGTGCTCAGCGGTTTTTCAGCGCCTGGATGAGCACCTTGCCGGTGGCGTTCTTCGGCAGCTCCGGCAAGAATTCCACCTCACGCGGCATGCGGAACGACGGCATGTTGGCGCGGCAGAATGTCTGCACCTGCTCGACCGTCAGTGACCGGCCGGGCTTGCAGACGATGCTCGCCTTCACGTGCTCGCCCCACTTCGGGTCGGGCATGCCGTAGACGGCGGCTTCGGCGATCTCGGGCATTTTCAGCAGCACGTCGATGACTTCCTCGGGGTAGATATTCTCGCCGCCGGAGATGATGAGCGAATCCTTGCGGCCGCGCAGGTAGAGATAGCCGTCCTCGTCGAGATAGCCCACGTCGTGCGTGAAATACCAGCCGTCGCGGATCACGTCCGCGGTCTTTTCCGGCATCTGATAGTAGCCGAGCATCATGCCCTGCCCGCGCACGCAGATCTCGCCCTCCTCACCGGCATCGCACAGCGAGCCGTCCGGCCGCACGATGCGCACGGCGTCGCCGGGCAGCGCCCGTCCGACCGAGGTGAGATACCGTCCGCCGAGGATCAGGTGATCCTCCGGGAGCAGCGCCGTGACGGTGCTGGCCATCTCCGTCATGCCGTAGGACTGATAAAAGCGGCAGTTGAGCCGGTCGAGCGCGCGCCGCAGCAGATCCGGGGAAATGGGGCAGGTGGAGTAGTTGATGACCTTCAGGTGCGACAGGTCATAGTTTTTGCGGTCCATCTCATCGAGGATGCCCTGCAGGATCAGCGGGATGACGCCGATGGCGCGCACCTTTTCCCGCACGAGACTCTCCACATAGTCGCTCACGGTGAAGTTCGGGATCATGATGAGCTTACCGCCGGTCGCCAGCGTGAGATAGGCGCCGGTGCACGCGGAGTGGAATAGCTGCGAGATGTACTGATAGACCTGCCCGTCCGGGAACTCCAGCGTTTCAAGCATGCTCTCAAGCTGGTTGAGATAGCGCGCGTGGGAGTAGACCACGCACTTCGGCCGCCCGGTCGTGCCACTCGTGTGCATGTGGTAGGCGGGGGCGTCGGGCGCAACGACGGTCTCCACCGGCGTGTCCGGCATACCTGCGAGCAGGGAATAGAGGGCGGAGCGACCGTCGGCTTCCGGCGTCAGGGACAGGAACGTGATGCGTCCGGCATAGTGCTGCCGCAGGGCGTCGCCCCAGTCCTCGCGCTCCGGCTTGAAGAAGGCGCACCGGACCTCGTTGAGATCGAGCAGGTAGATCATTTCTTCCGGCGCGAGCCGCCAGTTGAACTTGACCACGGTGCCGCCCAGCTTCAGGATCGCAATTTCCGCGATCATGACCTCCGGGCAGTTGCGCGAGATGATGGCGACGCGGTCGCCCGGCGCAATGCCGAGACTGCGCAGGCAGTGCGCCGTCCGGTAGATGAGTGCCTGCAGCTCCCGGTAGGTGATGCGCCAGTCGCCGAATACAATGGCCTCACGCTCCGGGCAGCGTGCAAAGCTCTCGTCGAGGATCTGACCGACGCCGGTCGTTTTTTGAAATCTGCTGATGTTATCCATATCTGGCTCGCTCCTATACAAAATCATTCGAACGCTCCGACGGCTTGTTAATTTATTATCTTATTCGCATTATATCGAACCACCGCGGACAGGTCTTCATAGGAGACTACGAATTTATGCGCCGCCCGGGTGTCTGCTTTTAGGCAAAATGAAAGCAGCAGCGCCCTTTACGCGCACGCAATCGTAGAAAATGCACAGTGCGCGGCGGCGAGAAAAACCGCATTTCGTAACAAATGCCCTGAACAATTCGCCATGTTATTGTTACAATAAAGGCAAAGATGAGGCGAAAAAGCCGCAAAAACACGGAGAATTCGGACAAAAGCGCGAAAGTTGCGCCAATGGCTTCCAATTTCATCGTAGGAGTCTCCAAAAATTCGGATCTCCGGTGTTTTTGCGGAAAGGAACTTTTTTCCTCAAAATTTGTGTGGGAATATGCACTTGTGACTGCCGTTTTGCGCAGCACGGAAAGGAGAGAATCATGACGCTGTCCGTGGAAATGATCGCCGAGAGCATGCAGCCGTTCGGCGCGCGGGTCGTAATGCAGCAGGAGCGGACATTTGCCTTCCGCCGGGTCCAGATGCTCACGCCCGAGTCCGAGAACACGCTCGAGGAAGACGTGCTCTACGTCAGCGAGCCAAAGGTGATCCGCCGCTTACCGAAGGGGCTGCTGCACGACCACTTTTTCGTTGTCCGGGCGCGCCCGGAGGATGCGGAGCCCGTTCGCCCCGGTGTCAATGCGCTGCTGTATGACGAACAGTATTCTCTCGGCGCGGTGACGAACCACCTGCTCACACTGTTTGACCGCCTGCAGACACTGGAGTATCAGATGCGTCTGGCCGTGCGCGCGCACGCCGGGCTGGAGTCGCTGATGGAGGTCGGGCGGAAGATGATCCCGGACGCGACGATCGTCGTCGTCGACTCGGCGTATAACATCATCGGCGCCACGCGCGAGCGCGGGTCGGGCAATATCTATGTCGATCAGATGCTCGAGCAGGGCTATTACGACAAGGACTCGCTGCAGCTCATGGCGGAGGCCGGCTATTTTGAAGTCAGTGACCGGTACCTGCGTCCGGTGCTGTCGGTGCCGCCGAATATCTGCAACGACCCCGTGATCCTGCGCTCCTACATTGCCAACGGGATGTTTTATTCCTTTGCCGGTTGCTATTTCCCTGGCCGGCTGCCGACGATGGTGGATCAGGAGCTGTTCCGCTGCTTTACCGAGCAGCTCGACCATTACTTCCGCGAGACGGGCTTTTACAGCCAGAGCATGCCGCAGCGCCAGCAGATGATCCATGATCTCCTGCGCTATGGGGAGGAGAATCCGGAGCTGGTGCGCGACCGTGCGCGCGGCCTGCGCCTGCCGGAGACGGGCGACTTCCGTCTCGGCTATGTCGAGTTCGACGAGCAGGCGTCCACCTCAAAGGCGGGGTACATGGTGCTGCAGCTGCGCGCGTGGAGCAACGTGGCCAATTACGGCGTGATGCAGTATCAAAACAGCGTGCTCATCCTCTTTCAGGACTGGCACGATTACCCGGTCGGGGAGCAGCTTTTGTTCCGCGAGCGGTGGGACGAGCTGCTGACGCTGCTGGGCAAGAACCATGCGCATATCGGCGTGAGCCTGCTGTTCACGGAGCTGGGACGCCTGCGCATGGGCTACGATCAGGCGCGGACCGCCATCGAGATCGGCCGCAAGCTGGATCCCGATGCGCTGGAGTATCACTATTCCAAGTATTATCTCAACGACATGCTCGAATGCTACCGGGAAAAATTCGCGCTCGATGACGTCATTGTGCGCTATCTGGATCAGCTTGCCGGGGAGCGCGGCTACAGCAACAGCAACCTCCTGCTGCTGTACCACTACCTGAACACGGAGCGCAACATTTCCCTGACCGCTAAGCGCGTGCACATGCACCGCAACAGCGTTATTTACCGCCTGCAGCGCATTCAGGACGTGCTCAATCTCGACCTGGACGACCCGGATGTGCGTCTGCGGCTGATGATCACGTTCAAGATCCTGCGGATGGAGGGCAAGCTCCCGGAGATCACGGACGAGCCGCCGGAGCCGGACAACGGCGGAAGCGACCGCCTGACGCTTGTGGAATGAGCCCGCGAAAAGAGAAGAACAGCACACGGCAGCGCCTCCCGGGGCGCTGCCGTGTGCTGCTTCCGATCGGGGTCAGGTCTGCTGCTCGGCCTGTGCCTGCAGCGCGCGCTCGCGGGCTTTGCGCTCGCAGTGCGCGTAGTAGCTGTTGCCCATCTCCTCAAATTTCTCTTTCGGCAGCAGCAGCTCTTCGAGCGGCTTGCGCGTCTTCGGCAGGATCGTGCCGTAGCTGCCGTAGTCCTCGCCGGCCTGGCGGACATAGCCGAGGTATTCTTCCACACGCTCCTGCAGCGGCGGCACCGGCATCATCTCGCCCTCGCCGTCGTGTAGTTGCCCACGCCGAGCATGAGGTCAAACTGCGCGAGCACGGCGTCGTAGTTGCCCTTGGGGGAGAAAAAGCCGCAGGTTGAGATCAGCACATGCCGCTGGTGCGACTGGTCGTAGCGTGTGACGTGCTTACCGTTGCCCTTGCCGTCGGTGCGGTCGCACATGACGGGGCGGTTGATCGGCACCGTGCGGTCGAGAAAGCACTTGAGCTGGCCGGGCAGGGCGTAGTAGTAGAGCGGGAAGCTCCACACGACGAGGTCGGCCGTGACGTAGCTTTCGATCGCGGCGGCCATGTCGTCGTCGCGGAAGCACTTGCCCGGCGTGCGCTTCCAGCAGTTGAGGCAGCCGAGGCACGGCTCAATGTGCATTTTGGCCACGGTCAGTTCTTCGACCTGCGTGTCGCAGGTCTTGGCGAGCCCTTCGAGAAAGGCGCGCGTCATGCGCAGCGAGTTGCTGCGCTCCATGCGGGGACTTCCGTTGATGACAAGAATGTTCATGGACGTTTCCTCCTGGTTTATTCGCACGTGTAGCGGCCGGGGCGCTTTTCGAGCATGGCGGCGGCCGCCTCGGCCTTGTCCTTGGTCGATACGGTGTAGATGCCCTGGATCTCCTCGGCCAGCAGGCCCACGGAGGTGCCGGCGTCGGTAGCGATGTTGATGCACTTTTTGCACATCTGCACGGCGATCGGCGGCTTGGCCGCAAGCTTTTCGGCATAGGCCAGCGTCGTCTGCTCCAGCTCGCCGAGCGGCACCACGCGCTCCACGAGCCGGATGCGCGCGGCCTCCTGCGCGTCGATATCCTCGCATGTCATGGCCAGCAGCTTTGTCATGCCGGGGCCGATGAGCTTGGTCAGGCGGGTCGTGCCGCCGAGATCGGTGCTGATGCCGACGTCGACCTCCCGCAGGGAAAACTTTGCGTTGTCGGCGGCAATGCGGATATCGCACGCCGTGATGAGCTCGATGGCGGTGCCCATGCACGCGCCCTGGATGCCGACCACGACCGGCAGGTTGCACTCGCTCCAGAAGCGGTAGGCCTGCTGCCAGTGATAGACGCCGTAGAGGCTGCGCCCCGGCTTGCCGATCACCGCTTTGGCGTAATTGAGGTCGATGCCGGCGGAGAAGTGCCGGCCGTCTGCCAGCAGCGCAATGGCGCGCAGGTCGTGATCGCCGACGATCTCGGTCTGCTGCAGCTCGATCATGGCCTCGTAAAACGGGGCGCTGATGGTGTTGAGCTTTTCCGGCCGCGCGAGCCGCACGATGCCGACGGCGCCGCGCCGCTCAAAGCTTAGAAATTCCTGATAGGACATGGTCTGGCTCCTTTCTTTATGCCTTTATGCCTGCTCCGGTTTCCGGCGCTGACGCAGCGCTTTTGTCAGAGCGGGTACGATCTGGAACAGGTCGCCGACGATGGCGTAGTCCGCCACTTGAAAGATCGGCGCGTTCGGGTCGCGGTTGATGGCGATGATGGTGTCGGATGCGCTCATGCCGATCAGGTGCTGGATCGCGCCCGAAATGCCGCAGGCAATGTAGACGCGCGGGCAGACGGTCTTGCCCGTCTGGCCGACCTGATGGATGGGGGAGATCCAGCCGGCGTCGACTGCTGCGCGAGATGCGCCCACGCAGCCGCCGACGGTGTCGGCCAGCTCCTGCAGCAGCGCGAAATTTTCCGGTCCCTTCATGCCGCGTCCGCCGGAGACGATGATCTGCGCCTCGGTCAGATTCGCGGTCGCGGCGTCGAGCACCGGGATCAGCTCCAGCAGCTCCGTGCTGCTCCGCCGGGCGTCCTCCGGCAGCGATTCCACAAAGACCGCGCCGGTGCGCGCGGGGTCAAATGCCGGCGCGCGGAACACGTTCGGCCGCACGGTGCCCATCTGTGGCTTCGTGTCGGGGCAGATATTGGTCGCCATCAGATTGCCGCCGAAGGCCGGCCGCGTCCAGAGCACGCAGCGGTGCGCGTCCACGTCGAGATGCGTGCAGTCGGCCGTCAGCCCCGTGTGCAGCCGGCAGGAGATGCGCGGCCCGAGGTCGCGCCCCACGTTCGTCGCGCCGATCATGAGCACTTCGGGCGCGTATTTGCGCACGAGGTGGCACATGGCGGCGGTGAAAATGTCCGTATTGTAGTGCGCCAAGGCGGGATCTTCCATGGTGATGACTGTGTCGGCGCCGCAGCCGATCGCCTGCGCGGCGAGCGTGCCGGCGTGCGGGTCGAGAATGACGCCGACGAGCTGTTCACCCATCTTGTCGGCGAGTAGACGCCCCTGTCCCAGCAGCTCCAGCCCGACGCTGCGCAGCTGCCCGTCCTCCGTTTCGAGGAAGACCCAGACGTGTTTGCTCTCAGACATGATCCCCGCCTCCTTCCAGCGAGATGTGCGCCGCGTCGAGCTGCGCCAGCAGGGACACCACGGCGGCCTCCGGCTGCGCGCCGTCGATGCGCACGGTCTGCTTGGTGCGCACGGGCACGAATGTTTTTGATACCTTTGTCGGTGAGCCGTGCAGGCCGATGCAGTCGGGATCGAGTGCCGGCAGATCGTCCGCCGTCAGCGTCTGCGGCTGCATGCGGTTGGCCTGCAGCTTGCGCATGACGTTCGGCAGCCGCGGCTCGTTGATGGCCTTCACGACCGTGACCACGGCCGGCAGCGGCGCGCGCAGCACGCGGTAGGCGCGCTCGCCCTCCTGCCGGATGCGGATCGCGCCGTCCTCGATCGTGATGGTGCATGCGCACGTGAGCTGCGGCAGCCCCAGATGCTCGGCCAGCATGGGGCCAACCTGCGCCGTGTCGCCGTCGATGGCCTGCCGGCCGCAGAGGATCAGGTCAAAGCCGCCGAGCGCCCGCACGGCCTGTGCGAGCGTGTAGCTTGTGGCATAAGTGTCCGCGCCGCCGAAGCACCGGTCGGACACCAGCACCATCCGGTCGGCACCGAGGGCGTAGCACTCGCGCAGCGCCTGCGCCGCCTGCGCCGGCCCCATGGTCATGGCGGTCACGGTGCCGCCGAGCGCCTCGCGGAGCTGCACGGCCGCCTCGAGCGCGTATTTGTCAAAGGGGTTGACGGTGCTCGGCACACCGGCGCGGATGAGGGTGTTGGTTTTCGGATCCATGCGGATCTCGGTCGTGTCCGGGACCTGCTTGATACAGACGAGAATGTTCACGCGGCACCGCCCTCAGCCGAGCAGCGTCTTGCCGATGACCTGACGCTGCACCTGGTTCGTGCCCTCGAAGATGCTGTAGATGCGCGCGTCGCGCAGCAGCTTTTCCAGCGGGTATTCGCGGCTGTAGCCATAGCCGGCAAAGACCTGCAGGCCCATGTTCACCACGTCGTAGCACATTTCCGAGGCAAAGCATTTGAGCGAGTTGCCGAGCGTGCCGATCGGGATGCCGGCGTCCGTCATCTGCGCGCCGTAGACCGCCATAGCGCGCGAGGCCTGAATGCGCATCTCCATGTCCGCGATCAGGAACTGAATGCCCTCGAGTTTTGCGATCGGCCCGTGCTTGAAGCTGCGCTCCCTGGCGTAGTCCACGGCCAGATCCAACGCGCGCTGCGCCACACCGACGGCGCCCGCCACGCTGACCGGGCGTTTGCCGGCGAGGAATTTCATGGTCTGGGCAAAGCCGTTGCCCTCCGTGCCGATCAGGCGGTCGGCGGGGACGAACACGTCCTCCATCACGAAATCCGCCGTGTCCGACAGGCGGATGCCCATCTTGTCCTCGTGCTTGCCGACGCTCACCCCGGCGTCGCTTTTTTCCACCAGCAGCAGGCTCATGCCGTGATAGCCCGCATCCGGATTCGTCACGGCCAGCACCACGCACGCCGAGCAGAGCGTGGCGTTCGTGATGAAGCACTTGACGCCGTTGAGCACGTAGCCGCCGTCCACTTTCTTTGCACTCGTGCGCGTGCTGCCGACGTCCGAACCGCTCTGCGGCTCCGTGATCGCCATGGAGATGCCCTCACCGCGCAGAATGCGCGCGCAGGCGGCCTGCTTTTGCGCCTCCGTGCCGTCGGCGAGGATCGCCGACAGGCCGAACGAGTAGGAATTGTTCGAGATCGTGAAGCCGGCGTCATGCTTGGCCAGTTCCTCGCTGATGCAGTAGCGCGTCACGGCGTTGAGTCCCAGTCCGCCGTACTGCTCCGGCACGTCCAGACCAAACAGACCCATTTCGCCCCATTTTTCGTGCAGCTGCACCGGGAATTCGCCCTTTTCATCATATTCTTTCACGACCGGGTCGAGCTCGCGCTCGGCAAATTCGCGGATCATTTTGACGATATCCTGCTGCTCCGGCGTCATGCCGAGATAGTAACCGTATTTGCTCATGAAAATCTTGCTCCTCTCACGGGAAAGCACGTACTCTCCCAACTTTGATTACATTTTAACGAGGCGCGCGGCACGGAACAACGTCATTCAAAACGACGTTTTTTCCCGCCGCCGCACAAGCGACTGTGCAGAAATGACGAAAAAAAGCGCCCGCTTTCTCCTGAAACAGGAGAAAGCGGGCGCGAAACGGTGGTCACTCTTGATGCACGATGCCGCTGTTGCCGGCATCGTTCTCACCGTGCGGCGTTTCCCAGTGCGGGATGCGGCCGGTCATTTCGAGGATCTTGAACGAGATCATCAGCCGCAGACGGACATCCGGATCGTCGAGATCCAGCGCGAGGATGTCCTGGATCTTCTGAATGCGGTAGATGACGCTGTTGCGGTGCATGTGCACATGCTTGGCGGTCAGGGAGATATTGCGCTCCGAGCACAGGAAGTAATACAGGAGCTTGATGTTGCTGCAGACGCTGTTGTTATCGTCCATGAGCCGGTCCAGATAGTGCGTATAGGTGTCTTCGAGGGGCATGGTGTCGGCATAATGCTCGAGCATGTCCTCCAGATAGTATTTCGAGTAGAAATAGGCGACGCCGTCCGTATCACGGCGCTTGCCGATATTCGATGCGGCTTCGGCCTGCCGGTAGCCGACGTAGAGCTTCGTGACGTCGCTGAACAGCAGGCTGATGCCCATGCAGGCCTTGTTCTGCCGCAGGGTGGTCAGCAGGGCGTTCCAGTCCTCGGAAAAGCCGGACTGCGTGCGCACGTTTGCGTCGTTCCAGTCGCGGAAGAGGATGATGACGGACGAGCCGTACTGGAACACGCCGTAGTTTGCCAGCGGGCAGTGGGCGCGGAGCTGATTGGAGATGTGTGAGACTTTGAACAGGGTCGAGCTCTCGCACTGCACGAGGCCGATGCGGAACGTGCCCTGATAGGGAATGTTCAGCTGCGCGCAGCGGTCGTGGAAATATTCCGGCGAGTTCTGCTTCGGCCGGATCAGATCGTCGAGCAGCTGCTGCTGTTTGCCGAGCATGCCGGCGTCAAAAATGCCGTTGACTTTATAGTAATTTTCCAGCTCCTGCGTCAGGCAGGTGTAGAGCGAGATGTCGCGCTGCGTCGGCGGCACATCGAGAAAATAGCAGCCGATGAAGCAGTAGGCCGCGCCGTGATTCTTGTAGGAGCGGACGAGAAACGGGTACCCGCAGATGGTCTTTTCCGCCGGGTAGAGCACCGGCTGGACGCACTTGCGCTCGTCCTCATAGTAGCCCCAGCTTGCGATCTGGTTCATATCCTCACGGCTGTAATAGCCGCGCTGGAGCAGGTCGCGGAAATAGGGGATGTCATCGACGGAGCTGCGCGTGGAGCACACGATGTTGTATGCCGAGTCCGTGACGACGATCAGACAGTGCGGGAACGCCTTTTTGGCGATCTCAAAAAACGGCTCGTAGCCGCGCCGTTCGAGAGAGGCCTCCTTGATGGCAAACTCAAAGGCGTGAAACTGTGTAAAGAGGGTAATGAGCCGGTTGACGACCTCGTTGAGGTCGGTGTTTTCGTCAAGCAGGATGCCGTGCAGCGCATGATGGCACTGCAGCTGGGACGGCTTGGCCTTGAAAACGAAGCAGTGGTTTTCAAAAAGCTGCTTTTTCAGCTTTGGGAGCACTTTCGGTGTGCAGACATACAGCGTGTCCGGCTCCAGAATATCCGTGGGAGAGGTCAGAATCTGTACGCCGGTGAAGGCGAAATCGCCGTCGGTCTCTATCAGTTGTGCGCCGTATTCCGTCAGGGTTTCCAGGATCAGTTGCAAAGACAATTTCATTCAGAATCCACCACACTTCCATTTTTCTGTCCCCGGGACGGGGGCTGATTGCTGATTTGCAAAAAGGGGTGCCGTCCGGCACCCCTTTGGCCGGTCATCCGGCAGTGATCTGCTTACTTGCTGAATTCCGCGAACAGCGCGTCGTTGTCCGCGCCGATGGATTTGCTCTGCGCGAAGTAGTTCTGCACGCCGACGCTCTCCATGTAGATCGGGATCTGCGGCTGATAGTAGTGCTTGCCGCTCTCGTAGGTGCCCTCGCCGAGGTAGCCGTTGGACAGGCACTGGTCGAGCTGCTCCTGCTCTTTGTACTTGTCGCCGATGCCGCGCAGCACGGTGCAGGGCACGTTGCCGGCCTGGAGCACGCTCATGATCTCGTCGGCGGTCTTTTTCTTTGCTTCCTCGATGCAGCGCGCCACGATGATGGCACAGTTGCCGTTGACGTTCAGCGCCGGGCGCGTGTTCACACGCTCGTCGTCGAGCATGTCCTCGATGTTGAAGGCTTTGCAGAAGACGGGGAAGTAGCGCTCGTACTCATTGACGAAGATCTGCACGAACTTGCCGTCCTTCGTCTCGAACGCCTGGCCCATGGGGCTCTGCGTGAAGCGGGAGCGCGGCCAGGGGTTGAAGTACTGCGTGCCGGAGTTGATCGCGGATGTGACCCAGTTGCCGGTGCCGTAGAGAGAGGCGGACACATAATCGCCCTTACCGGTACGCTCGCGGGCAAACAGCGCCGTCATGATCGCGCCGAACAGCGGCATGCCGGTCGTCAGGTCGCCCATGCCGGTCGGCGGGCAGATCGGGGAGTCGTCCGGATTCAGGCGCAGGTCGGAGATCAGGCCGTTCATGGCGAAGAACGCCACGGCGTCCAGGCCGGGGGCAGCGGACAGCGGGCCGTCCTTGCAGCCGTAGCCGGTGGCGTGCGCCATGACCAGGCGCGGGTATTTCTCTTTCAGGGTGTCATAGTCCAGGTTGTGCTTTTTCAGACCGCCGAGACGCATGCTCGTCAGGAATACGTCCGCCTTGGCGAGCATGTTGTGCAGCACGCGCTCGTGCTCGGGATCGTTGAGATCCATGTGCATGAATTCCTTGCCGCCGTTGAAGAGGTCGAACGAGGGGTTCTCGTTCGCTTCGATCGGCATGCCGCAGGTGCGGCCCCAGTAGCGAACCGAGTCGCCCGCTTTGCCGGTCTCGATCTTGACGACTCTGGCGCCGAGGCAGCGCAGAAACTCACCTGCGGAGGGGGCGGCCCAATAGGTCGTCAGCTCCACGACGAAAAGACCTTCGAGTGGTTTATTCATATTGTATCAACCTCCTGTATTTTTCAGTCCATCCTCATCGCACGCACGAAAGACAACAAAAATGCGCGAAAGTGACGAATGACTGTTTTTTAACAATTCCAATTATACAGGTGGCCGACTGCAAACGAAAAGGGCAGGAGTTACGAAAAAAGTGTGCGTATTTGCACAAAACCTGTGCAGAAACGACGATTGCATATCCCCGGGAACGCTTGAAATTCCAACAAAAAGCGCGACTGTGCAATCGCTCCGAAAACGCCGCCGTGAAAGTGACGATTCATGTGCAAAAACAACGACGGTCGTTTCTGGCGGAATGACGGTGTGCGTTTTTTTCAAGCACGTTAAAATATAAACGTTAAATCCGAAACGCGCAAGTAGGTTCTTTCCATTTTGGCCGTTTCGGGAGATAATTCACAATTTTATAAAGAATAGAACCATGAAAAAGAGGATCGGAGGGATCACCCATGCGGGAAATTGCTCAGAAGCTTTCACGGTGCAGCAGCTTTGGCGCGCTCATGGATGATGCGTTCGCGCGCTGCCCGGAGCGCGAGGCCATTGTATACGAGGACTGGCGGCTGACCTATGGCGACCTGGAGCGCTACATCCACCAGACGGCGCACTATCTGCGGCACCTCGGCGTGCGCAAGGGCAGCCGGGTCGCGATCCTGTCGCGCAACTGCCCGGAGTGGATCATTGCCGAGTTTGCGCTCTATCAGCTCGGCGCCATTGTGGTCAAGATCAACTGGCGGCTCACGCCGCCGGAGCAGGCGCGCATGCTCGCGCGCAATCAGGTGTCGGTCGCCTTTTTCAAGGCGGAGAAGCCGGAGTGGGGCGCGGAGCTCGAGCGACTGTGCGCGGACAGCGTACGCCTGATCCGGCTGGAGCCGGTCGACGGCCGCTCGGCGCTGTGCGCGCTCGTCAGCGGCGAGCCGGACACGCCGCCGGACGTGCCGGTCTCGCGTGACGATGTCGCCTGCCGCCTGCACACGAGTGGCACGACGGGGGAGCCGAAGTGCGTCGTCTACACGCACGGCGGCATGCTCCGCGAGATCGTGAGCATGCTGCAGGTCTATCCCTACCCGGACGGGCAGCGGTATCAGTTCATTGCGCAGCTGTTCCACTCGGCCGCCATCGGTGCGCACCTGTCGCTTGCGACCGGCGGCACGATGGTGCTCAAGGATCATTTCGCACTTGAGGATTACATGCACACGCTCGTGTCCGAGCGCATCGAGTCCATCAGTGTCGTGCCGACGGTGCTCAAGTGGATCCTCGACGAGACGGACAACGGGGACTATGATCTCTCGCACCTCAAGACCGTCAACTATTCCACCTGCCCGATCCCGAAGGCGCTGCTGCAGCGCGCGATCGAGAAGCTGCACTGCAGCTTCTATCAGTCCTACGGCATGACGGAAATGGGCAGCACCGTCACGGCGCTGCTGCCGGAAGACCACCTGCGCGACGGCGGTAAGTACCTCTCGTCCGTCGGCCGGCCGATCCCCGGCGCGGCCGTGCGCATCGTCGCGCCGGACGGCAGCGATTGCCCGGCAGGCACCGCGGGTGAGATCTATGTGCGCGGCCCGGGCCGGATGCTGGAATATCTGGATGCGCCCGAGACGACGCACGCGGCGCTGGTCGGCGGCTGGTACCGCACGAAAGACATGGGCATGCTCGACGCGCAGGGGTACCTGTTCCTGAGCGGCCGTGCCGACGATCTCATTATTTCCGGCGGCGAGAACATCTATCCCGGAGAGGTCACCAATGTCATCATGCAGCTTTGCGACGACGTGGCCGAGGTCGCGGTCTACGGCGTGCCGGACGAGACCTGGGGCGAGCACGTGAAAGCGAGCGTTGTGCTCATGCCGGGCAGCCGGCTCACGGCGGAGGCGCTGCGCCAGTATTGCCGCGCGCATATGCCGACGTTCCGCGCGCCGAAGGAGATCGAGATCGTGCCGGAGCTGCCCAAGGGCGCGACCGGAAAAGTGCTCACGGCCGTGCTGCGCGCGCGCAGTGTCCAGGCGAGCTGACGCGCGCATCTTGTAGGCCGTGCCCATCCGGCGCACGGCGGCAACTGCTGTTTTTTGGAGAAATCAGCGTTGTGAAGCGACTGACGGTTTGCTATTGTGAAATCACAAACAACCAGACGCCGCACAGCGGCACACGTGAATATTTCAGGAGGTAATACCTATGATCCGTACCAAACTTACCGAAATGCTGGGGATCGAATACCCCATCGTGCAGGGCTGCATGCAGTGGATTTCCCGCGCACCGCTGGTCGCCGCCGTGTCGGAGGCCGGCGGCCTGGGGCTGCTGTCGTCGAGCACGTTTTCCTCGGCCGATGAGCTGCAGGCGGAGATCCGCAAGATCAAGTCCATGACGAGCAAGCCCTTTGCCGTCAACCTCACGCTCATGCCGTCGCTCGTCGTGCCGGACTATGCGGGCTACATCCGCGTCTGCGCCGAAGAGGGCGTCAAGGTCATGGAGACCGCCGGCCGCCCGCCGAAGGACGACATGGTGCGCGCCATCAAGGACGCCGGCATGGTGCTCATCCACAAGTGCACCACCGTCAAGCACGCGCTCAAGGCGCAGTCGCTCGGCGCGGACATGGTCGTCGCCGACGGCTTTGAGTGCGCCGGCCACCCGGGCGAGAACGATCTCGGCACCATGGTGCTCACGCCGCGCTGTGTGGAGGCGCTTGACATTCCGGTCATCTGCGCCGGCGGCGTTTCGACCGGCCGCCAGATGGCAGCCGCGCTCATGCTCGGCGCCGAAGGCGTGTACATGGGCACCCGCTTCCTGCTGTCTGAGGAGTGCCCCGTGCTCCCGGCCGTGAAAAACTACCTCGTCGAGCACGCCAACGAGATGGAGACGATCCTGCTTCTGCGCTCGTTCCAGAACTCCACGCGCATGTATAAGAGCGAAGTCGCCAAGCGCGTCTTTGCCAAGGAGCAGGCCGGCTGCGAATTCAAGGATGTGGCCGAGGACATGGCCGGAAAGACGGCCTGCAAGATGTTCTTCGAGAACGCGGACGTGGAAAACTGCGGCGTCATCTGCTGCGGCCAGACGTCCGGCCTGATCCACGATGTGCTGCCCGTGCAGACCATCATCGGCCAGATGATGCACGAGTGCGAGGCGACCATCGCAAAGTTCGCCTGACTTTGGTAATCCCCCCATTCCCTTCTTTTTTCTTTGGAGCGGCTCGGCCCCCGGGCCGGGTCGCTCCCCCCTTATTATCAGAAATGGAGATCCGATCATGTTCTATTCGTTTCATGGAAAATGCCCGCGCGTCGATCCCACGGCGTTTGTCAGCGCCAGCGCCGAGCTTATCGGCGATGTGACGGTTGGCCCGCGGTGCTATATCGGTCCCGGCGCCGTGATCCGCGGCGATGCCGCCGAGATCATTCTCGAGGAGGAGGTCGCGGTGGAAGACGGCGTCATCATCCATGCCGGCGGGGCGGACAAGCGCTGCCTGCTGTCCCGGCGTGTGACCATCGGTCACGGGGCGATCGTCCATGCGCGCTATCTCGGCCCGGAGGCCAGCATCGGCATGGGCGCGGTGCTCAGCCTTGGGTGTGCGATCGGTGCCGGCAGCGTCGTGGCGGAGTCCGCGCTCGTGCCGCAGGGCAAGTCCGTTCCGCCGGAGACGCTCGTTGCCGGCATCCCGGCCAAGCCTCTGCGCCCGCTCACGCAGGCGGACCGCGAGAGCTGGCAGGCCACGAAGGACTGGTATGTCCGGCTCACGGCGGCGTACCTGGATCCGAATCATTTCTTTCCCGTTGCACCGCGGGAGGCGTGAGCACGATGGATTGGCGTGAGATCTATGCGCGCAGGCTCTGCACGCCGGAGCAGGCGGCGGCGCTGATCGCGCCCGGCGACCGCATCTTTGCCGGCGGCGCCGGTAGCTTCCCGGCCGTGCTGATCGACGCGGTGAGCGACCGCGCGGAGCTGCGCGGCATCCCGGTCGTGACCGTCGTCAACGGCACGGAGAGCCGCGCCCTGTCCGACCCGGTCTGCTTTGCGCGCACGCCGTATCACTCCCTGTTTCTCGGCCGCGCCGACCGCAAGTTTCAGCAGCGCGGCGGCCTGCACGAAAACTCCGTGCAGTTTCACCAGACCGTGCGCGCAGCGCGCGAGGTCTACCGTGTCAATACGCTGATGCTCGAGGTGTCCGAGCCGGATGCGGACGGGTATCTGTATTACGGCCCGCGCGGCACGGCCTGGAGTTCGCTCGATACACAGGTCGAAAAGCGCATCTATCAGGTCAACGCCTTTCAGCAGCGCACCCGCGGCGAGCACCATCGCATCCATGTCTCGGAGGTTACGGCGCTCTGCCGCGCGGATCATCCGCTCAATACCTATCATTATAAAGCGCCCGATGCACTCGATGCGCGCATTGCCGCGCACATCCTGCCGCTCGTCCGGGACGGCGATACGCTGCAGGTCGGCATCGGCGGCATTCCCAACGCCGTCGCCTACGGGCTGCATGGACGCAAACGGCTCGGGATTTACACGGAGGTGCTCACACAGGCGCAGCTGCGCCTGATGGCCAGCGGCGCGGTCGATCTCGATCGGGTCGAGGCGTCCATCGTGCTCGACGCGGCGGGGCATCTGGATGATTTTGCGCTCGCGCACATCCGCATGATCCCGGTGGACGTGCTCAACGATCCGTTCCGTGCCGCGCAGCAGCCGGGGCTTATCTCGGTCAACGGCTGCCTGATGGCCGATCTGACCGGGCAGGTCTGCGCCGAGGCCATTGACGGCCGGCAGTATTCCGGCGTCGGCGGTCAGCTCGATTTTGTCCGCGCCGCGGCGCGTTCTGTCGGCGGACGGAGTTTTCTGTGCCTGCATTCCACGCACGAAGCGCCCGACGGGACGCTCACGTCCAACATTCGCGCGCATCTTCCGTCCGGTGCAGTCGTCACGACGCCGCGCAGCGATGTCATGTACATCGTCACGGAGTGGGGCGCGGCCGATCTGCACAATCAACCGCTGGAGACGCGCATCTGCGCCATGATCCGCATCGCGCATCCGCGCTTTCGCTGCGCGCTCGCACAGGAGGCAGTCGCCTGGGGACAACTGTCACCGGAGTGCGCCGCGCAATTTGATACACAACCCGAACCAGAGGAGGAGGAAACCACATGAACCCCGCATACGAACCGCTGTTTACACCGTTTTCGATCCGCAATACGCGCATTAAAAACCGCTACTTCATGGCCGCCATGGGCACCGTTACGCACAACGATGAGGACGGTGCCTACCTGCCGGACGCCGTGGACTATTTCGTCCGCCGCGCCGCCGGCGGCGTCGGCCTGATCATCACGGGCGCCAACTGGGTGGACAACAACATTGAGGTCCACAGCCCCGGTTCTTTCCCGTGCCCGACGATCTGCCCCGGGAAATACATCAAGGCTGCGCGCGAGCTGACCGACCGCGTGCACGCCTTTGACACCAAGATCTTCGTGCAGCTCACGGCTGGCCTTGGCCGCAGCGCCATGCCCGCCATGATCCATGACCGCAAGTTTGTCGCGCCGAGTACGATCAGCAACCGCTGGAACCCGCGCATCGAGTGCCGCGAGCTGACGACGGAGGAGGTCGAGCGGCTCGTGGAGCAGTTCGGCGTGTCGGCCGCTATCGCCAAAAAGTGCGGATATGACGGCGTTGAGGTGCATGCCGTGCACGAGGGCTATCTGCTCGACTGCTTTGCCATGTCGCTGTTCAACAAGCGCACGGACAAGTACGGCGGCGATCTCAACGGCCGCCTGCGCTTCGCCATCGAGATCGTGCAGAAGATCAAGCAGTACTGCGGCGAGGATTTCCCGGTCATCCTGCGCTTTTCGCTCAAGAGCTATATCAAGGATCTGCGTCAGGGCGCGGTGCCGGGTGAGACGTTCACCGAGCTCGGCCGCGATACGGACGAGGGCCTGCAGGCGGCCAGGATCCTGGTCGATGCGGGCTACGACGCGCTCGATGTCGATGCCGGCACCTACGATAGCTGGTACTGGGCGCATCCGCCGATGTACTTTGACAAGGGCGTCTATCTGCCGTTTGCCGAGCAGGTCAAGCAGGTCGTGGACGTGCCGGTGCTGGCTGCCGGACGCATGGACGATCCGGATCTGGCGGCGCAGGCGCTGCGAGACGGCCGCTGCGACATGATCGGTCTGGCGCGTCCGCTCCTGACCGAGCCTGACTACGTCCGCAAGGTGCGCAACGACGAGCTCGCGCTCATCCGTCCGTGCCTGTGCTGCCACGAGGGCTGCTTCGGCCGCGCGTTTGACGGCGCGGTCGGTTCCTGCGCGGTTAACCCCGAGTGCGCGCGCGAGCGGCTCGTCGGCATCACGCCCGCAGCGGAGAAAAAGCGCGTGGTCGTTGTCGGCGGCGGGCCTGCCGGCCTGGAGGCGGCGCGCGTGAGCGCGCTGCGCGGCCATGATGTCACGCTGCTCGAAGCGAGTGATGCCCTCGGCGGCGCGCTCAAGCCGGCCGGTGTGCCGCACTTCAAGCAGGCGGATCGTGATCTTGTTGCCTGGTATGCCGCCACGCTTGCGCATCTGGGCGTGGACGTGCGCCTGAATACACGCGCGGATAAGGCGCTGCTCGATTCTCTCAAGCCGCAGACGGTGTTCGTCGCCGAGGGCAGCACGCCCAGAACGCTGGCATTGCCCGGTGCGGACGGAGACAATGTGGTCAGCGCGCTCGACGTGCTCGAGGGCAAGGCGAAAGCCGGCAAGTCGGTCGTCATCATCGGCGCGGGACTCGTTGCCTGCGAACTGGCGCTGCACCTGGTGCAAAACGGCCACACCGTCACGCTGCTCGCCCGGCGCAAGCTCCTGCGCTCGGCCAAGCTGCCGGCCATGAATGAGCTCATGCTGCGCGACCTGCTCGTGTTCCACGGCGTGCACATCGTCGAGGGCGCGGCGCTGGAATCCGTCGATGCCAAGGGCGTTTATTACGAGGTCGAGGGCGTGCCCGCGCTGGCGGAGGGTGACACGGTCATCACTGCGGTCGGCATGGAGGCCAACCATGCGCTCTTTGACGCGATCCGCGATGACTATGAGACCGTGCTCGCGCTCGGCGACAGCCGCCGTGTGCGCAACATCTTCGGCGCCATCTGGGATGGCTACGAGGCGGCACGCAGTCTGTAATTGCGATCCAAATACGTTTGCCCGGGCAGGTTCCACCTGCCCGGGCGTTGTGCTTGCATCCGGCGGCTGTGCATGATAAAATCATACATCTTTTATTTGAATGGAGAGACCATTATGCTCTATACCTTTGGCGGGAAAGCCCCGCAGGTCGACCCGACAGCGTTCGTCAGTGCGAGCGCGGAGCTCATCGGCGATGTGATTGTCGGCCCGCGCTGCTATATCGGCCCTTATGCCGTCATCCGCGCCGACGCCTCGCGCATCGTCCTCGAGGAGGAGGTCGCGGTCGAGGACGGCGTCATCATCCACACCGGCGGGGAAGATCCCGTCGTGACCATTTCGCGCCGCGTGACCATCGGCCACGGCGCGATCATCCACGCGCGTGTGATCGGGCCGGAGGCCAGCATCGGCATGGGCGCGGTGCTCAGCCTCTGCAGCGAGATTGGCGCGGGCAGCATCGTGGCCGAGTCGGCGCTCGTGCCGCAGGGCAAGATCATTCCGCCGGAGACGCTCGTCGCGGGCGTGCCCGCAAAGCCGATGCGCGAGCTGACCGACAAAGACCGCACCGACTGGCGCGGGACGAAGGACTGGTACGTGCGCATGGCGGCACAGTATCTCGACCCGGACAACTATCACCCGGTCAAGTGACGGCTTGAAATGCCCGGGCACCCATGCTATAATAAACTGCTATGTCAGCCGCGGCCGCGGCTGGGAAACGAAGGAGATGCTCGGATCTATGAAACTCGGTATCGGAGGACCGCTACCTGATTTTATATCTCAATAATCCTCAATAAATACGAATATTACTTGATTTGAAGCGGATTTTGGAACAAACCAACCATATATAACTTCATGTTTTCCTATGCTACTCTATACGAAAATGGCGTAAAAATGGCGTAGAGAAAACTTACACGAGGGATATAGGTACGCCGCTGCTACAAATCAGTTTTCCAACAGGTGTGGGACGCTAACAACTCCCACGCCTGTTTTTTTGTTGTCCTTCGGGGCAAATATCGGGGATATTATCGCTTGTGCGCCGTTTATTTTTCTCTGCCATATTACCACCCTACATTTCACTTATCTGCCCCTTGTGCGTTACAATCTGCAAATACCCGCCTTTATTTAAGCAAGGGGCAAGCCCATAATGAGCTTGCCCCACTGTCATTCGGAAGTTCAGACGGTGAACAATCCGTTCACCGATTTATTCCTCGCTTTCATTATCGCTGGCGGCATTTCTATAATCCTCCTGCACACCCTCGGAGAGGTCAAAACACATCGTTTTTGCGTCTGCGACCCAAAAGCCACGCACACGATAGCGTTTATCGCTTTGCCAAACGCCCTCCATAGCGGCACGAATGGGGTCAACCAGATTCTTGTTGGTGATGCTGACCGTGGCCTTCTGCTCACCCTTCGGCTTGGAGAACTTGTAGCCCCTCTGCTCACTACTCTTACACATACGAACCGCAAAAACCTTGTTTTTTGCGTCAAGCTGGCACAGGACAAAAGCAGGATAGTTCAGGTCATCAAGTACCTTTTTCGTAAAGGTGACACCGTTCTGGTTAATGAAAATGTCGGGGTATGCGTTGGTGTTCGCATCAAGGATCTCAAAGTTCAGTGCGTTAAAATCAAATTTCATAATGGATTTTCCTTTCGGTATTAGAGATTTTTCAGCTCTTTCAGCAGTTCGCGGCGTTCCGAAGCTGTCCAGCGCGGGTCTAAAATGATATACCCTCTGAAATACTTGTCTTTAGAACGTGTGACCGTGAACCGCTTTGGCATAGCGTGTAGCCTTGCCGATTTGCCGGGTAGTGGCTTTTCATCTAAAATCTGTTGCACCTTCTGCCAATCGGATTTTTTTATGATTGCTGTGTGGTGTTCCTCTTTGAAATACTTGTTGAGCATAGTGTTTTTCACTGACTTATGCTCCCGAAAATCAATCGTACAAGTTTTCTGCATGAGTGCGTCCCCGCAATATTTCTCGTTCCGGAGAATACCGCGAATAGTAGCAGCCCGCCAAAAATCTTTCCCTTTAGGCGATTTGATGCCTTGCTCGGTCAGCGCGGCGGCAATTTCTGCGGGGGTTGCACCTTCCAAACAGCTTTCGTAGATGTACTCAACAATCTTTGCTTCTGTTGGCTCGATCAGCAATCGTCCGAAGTGGTCCCAATAGTAGCCAAGCGTGTTTATCACCGAGAATTGGTAGATACCCTCTGCCATGCGCCAGCGAATACCGTTTTTGATGGCTTCGCTCTTTTGCTGTGATTCCAATTCTGCAAGTGCTGACAAGACCGCTATCAGTAGATTGTTGCTGCCATCCCCGATAGAGGACAGCCCTTCGCTTTCAAATCGCACCGGGACAGGTGGAGTCAAGGCGTTCAGAGTACGCAAATTGTTCAAAATATCAACCGTATTTCTACCAAAGCGATTTATGCCCTTTGTCAAAATTAGGTCAATCTTGCCTGCTTTTGCGTCATCAATCATGTCCTTAAATCCCTGCCGCTTGTTCGTGGAAGTGCCGCTTACGCCGTAATCTTGATAGATTTTTACTAACTCCCAATCGGGATTGCTCTCAATTTTGGATTTGAAATAGACAATTTGCATCTCAAAACTGCCTACTTGCTGTTCTTCCTGTGTGCTGACACGGACATAAGCTGCAACACGCATTTTTCGGGGAGTCTGCCCTTGCGCTTGTACGGCTGGGGGTGGCGGTATTATAATTACACCGCCGCTTTCCCGATTCTTGCGGATTCCGTCATGTATGCGCTCCTTGCGTTCCTCCCGATTATCGGCGCGAGTCTTTTTTCGGCGGGACTGCTCTATCTCTTGAGGGTCAAGTTTCTTTGCCATATAAGCCCTCCCTTGCAGATATACGGATATTCCCGATGTGGTTCATAGGCGGCGCACCTCCTCGCTTACTGTTTTTCATTGGACAATTAACCTCCTTGCTGATTGTTATTTATGACTACCCTGCGGCGCATGAGCCAGGGGGTCACACAAAAGAAAACGAGCAGCAGAATTGCTCCTGCTGCCCGAATCGGCACTGCTTCTTATCGGGGGTAGATTTTATCGCCCCCTGCAAGTGACGGATATATGGTTATTTGATTTACAATGCCTTAACCGTGTCGATAAACTGGCTCATGCTCACCGCACCCGGCAAGAGGTTTTCCTCATTCTCAAACACCATGTAATAGCGGAAATTCTTGCCCGCTGCTGTGCGCCACGCTTGACCGAGTGCGATTTTCTCCCGGCTGTCATCATTTTTCAGATGTTCGCCCTTAGTTTCCGCACAGATGAGCTTGCCGCTCTGGGTCATAATCAGAATATCGGGGTAGTGCTTGATAAAGCCGTTAATTGCAAAGTCTTGACGTGCAATATTTCTGTGCCACCAGCGGACATTCGGCAGGGCGGTCAACTCTACAATCAACTTCTGTTCCAGTTTGTTCATGTCACCGTCCTCTGCTGCATACAGAGAACGGGCATATATGTCGGTATATGTGGCAGGATGGATAGAGGGGCGCAGACGGAAATAGGGCTTGCAGACGATGCGCTCCGTTTCCAGCCACCTTTCAAAGTTTTCTCGATAATGGGATTCCAGTAGCGTTTCAATTTTGGCGCGGATCTTTGCCGCATAGCCCAGCGGGGCTTTCTCCATAGCGGCAAGCTGCGCCTTATCCATATCGCTCACAATGCGGTCTATGTAGGCTTTCAGTTCGGCGGCGTCCACCATGTTCAGCTTGTTAAGCTGATTGAACATCATTTCCTTGCATTGACGTACCCGGCTTTCCGGCGGCAGATTGTTGAACCACTCTTTGAAGTACCGCTGTTCGGCACTCTCCATCTTGAACACCTTTGGCAAACCGCCGTCCTGCTCCCGCACGTCGATTTCGCGGATTTCATCGTCTGCGGCGGCAAAGTCAATATCGTATGCCTTGCCCTTGAGGGTAAAGCCCTCTGCCAGCATTTCCTTGTCCAGCAGTTCAAAAGAACCGTCCGTAAACAAAGATTGCTCAACTTTCAGGAAAAACTGCGGGATTTGCAGCGTTTCAATATCCTCCCGGAACTGCGGGTTTACTTGGAATGATTTCACTTTATCCCGCACCTCCCACGGAAGATTGTCCATCATCGGGTCATTGTCTGTCTGTTGGATAGCGTCTGTATATGCCTTTTCGACCTCTGCGGCAGCGTCCAGCATGGTGTCGGCTTTCGGGGCAGTTTCAGGCGTTTGTGCCTGTTCTCTGCGCCGCTCCAACTCTGCCCCGATAGATTTCCCATCCAGCCCCGAAAAATCGTCCTCGGCGGTTTCCAAAGGGGGTTCCATTTCAGGACACCCTTGTTGATCAGGCAGCGTGATTTGTTCTGCTGGCTGTTCGGGAACCTGCGGTTTTGCGGAGTCACCGATCCGATAGTCCTTATCGCTGAATCCTGCGCTGTTCAAGCCCTTGACTATATGCGCCACAGTATTGTTGAAGTCGTTGGAAGAAGTCAGCACATAGGACATATTGAGTGCGCTCTGTGTGTGCTGGCTCGTATGGGGCAGACGGAGAATCCGTCCTAAAATCTGCTCCACGTCAACCTGACTTGTCTTATTGGCAAGAGACGCAAGGATATAGGCAAAGGGGCAATCCCAGCCCTCTTTCAGCGCATTGACCGTGATAATGTATCGAATCGGACAGCTTAGGGACATCAACTCCACATTTTTCAGTTCGTTCACATCAGCGGTACGAATGGCAATTTGCTCGGCGGGAATCCCGGCGTCCACCAGTTTGTCCCGCAGTTTTTCAAAGGTGGTCGCGTCCTCCTTGCCTTTCGGCTGTGCCTGAAACAGCGCGATAGGGCGGATATATTTCCCCGTCTTGGCGTACTCCGCGCTTGCGATTTCTTCCAGTTTGTTCCGCAGGTCGATCGCGTCAATCAGTACCTCGGATTGGCTGTCCCGGTTATAGACGATCACGGGCAGCTTTACCATGTGTTCGTTTTTCAGCTGCACCGCGTCCACATAGGAGATGATATTGCTCTCCTTTTTCGGCGTGGCGGTCAAATCCAGCACAAAGCAGGGATTGAAGTTTTCCAGCATTTCAAGGCTCAATTCCGACCGGGCATGGTGGCTCTCGTCCACGATGACAAGCGGGTTAAGCTGGTTGATGATCTGGAACAGTGCGGTTTCATCCGCTTTTTCAATGGGGCTGTCGGGCTTACCCAGCACCTTTGCAAACTCGGCAAGGTTGCTGTTCTCCTGATAGGCTTTCAAGACCTCCTTGCCGCGCCCACGGAACGAATCGTAGGACAGCACCATAACCGACAACTGCTCCGTTACGGCGGTGGGGTTGAAGTTCTGACCGTTCAAAAGCTCCTGCTTGGTGTAGACCTCCACACGCCCGCCGAAATCCACGTCGATTTTTTGACGGTAGGGGTGCTGCGGGTTCTTCAGTGATTTTGCCGTTTGCGTCAAAATCGCGTCCGACGGAACAAGCCACACGACCGCCTTTGTCTTGGTAGCGGGGAGTGCGTCAAAGATGGGGCGAACGGCGTTGCAGGCAATAAAGGTCTTGCCGCCGCCTGTCGGCACCTTGAAGCAGAGGTTTGGAACACCGGGTATAACGTTTTGGTATAGCCCTAAAGTCGGGGCTGATTTTTCCTGCCAAAACAGGCGAAACGCCGCTGCGTCACTCTTTGTTTCGTTCAGCAGTTCCAGATAGCGGGTCAGGTCCGCTATAACCTTTTTCTGATATGATTTCAGTTCCATACAGCGAACACCCCCTTACAGTCTGCTAATATCGCGCGGAATTTTCTTAAATGTGATGCCCATTTTTGCCAGCTTATCCTCGCTGATAGAGCAGCGGTCGGCGTAGATCACCGTCCCATCAGCTTTTTCCGTAATGGTGGAGAGAAACGCATAATCCAGTACTGTCACGCGCTGCGGCTCGTAGTAGAAGTAATAGCCTGTGCTGTTGTGCTTGCCGAGGTAATACGGATTGTCGCCGATAGGTGGGGCGTAGGGCTGCTTGGTTTCCATGAACCAGATGTATTCCCGGATTTTCTCTGGGGCAACCGCTTCATTCAGGCAATCGCCCACAAGCAGCGGTTCGCCCAAGTCATAAAAGCTGAAATTGCCGCCCGTACCCGCCACGGCATTCTTGCCCTCGCCGTAGCCATTGATAACACGCTTGACGCGTTCGGCGGTGATGCTGTCAGCATAGTCTCCCATTTCAACAAGGATGATTCTTCTGCATCCACCATCATGCTTATTCATGTTAAGAACCGCTTGCGCTGTTGTACCAGACCCAGCGAAAGAATCAAGTACAATCGAGTCTTTTCTTGTAGCAATTTGAATTATACGCTGTATCAATCGAACAGGTTTTGGATAGTCAAAAGCTGTTGGCGTACCGAAGATTTTTCCAATCTCTTTTGTAGCTTCCTGCGAATGCCCGACGCCCTTGTTATCCCACCAAGTCCAAACGTTTTTACCCTCCCGTTCAGATAAGTAGGTCTTTCGACGCGGTATGCCCTTTCCGTCAGCTCCAAACCACATTCGTCCTTCATCACGTTGCTTGATAAACTCACTCTCCACGTTTTTCCAACAACGACCTTCTGGGGGAGTATATCTCGCTCCGCCTGGTGTAATAATTTCATACATCTGGTTCGGACGAAAACCCTGCGCTGTAAAATCGCTCGATGCCCACGGACCACGGGGGTCATTATCTGGATTTTTATAATTCTCGGCATCTTCTTCGCTTAATGCAACTTTGCTTATTGCGTTAGGGAGATAAGAGATGTCTTTACAATACGCGCATACATATTCGTGGGCGGTACTTACCAATTTACGCATATCGGGAGAGGTGCGTTTTTGCCAAACAAATTGTGCCAAGAAATTATTTTCACCAAAAATTTCGTTACATATCATCCGTAGTAATACTTGCTCTCTGTCATCAATGCTGATGAAAATAACACCATCGTCCGCCAGCAGCTTTTGCAGCAGCTTCAAGCGCGGGTACATCATGCACAGCCACTTGTCATGGCGGGTCAAGTCCTCGCCCTCTTTGCCGACAACCTCACCCAGCCACTTTTTGATTTTCGGATCGTTGACGTTGTCGTTATAAACCCAGCCCTCGTTGCCAGTGTTGTAGGGCGGATCGATGTAGATGCACTTGACGCGCCCCTCGTACCGGGGCAGCAGGGCTTTCAGGGCTTCAAGGTTGTCACCCCGGATAATCATGTTGTCGCTGCCGTTGTCCTCGCTATGCTCCCCGTTTTCGTCAAAGCTATACTTGCGCTCCAACACCCGGAACGGAACTTCCTGATGATGATTGATGACCTTGCTCTTTCCAATCCATTCAAGTGTTGGCATGGCTGATTTCCTCCATAATCGTGTTATCCTCATTTCAAATGAGGGTTTTTCTACCCTGACCCTCATCAGTAATGAGGGTCACTTCTGGCTATGTCTGTATAGCGGTTATTGTGGTGAAAGACCTATCCTGTCTCGGAAGGACTAAATCTTTGTCAAACACTGTCATCGTTTGTCGAATCGACGATTTAGGTAGATTCGTGACAAGGGATCAGTGCGCCCATTCGCACCCGCGAGGTGGAATAGACCCCATTATTTCGAGTTAGAGTCGCTGATATAATCTGCGGCTTATTTTTCATTTTCGGCAGTTTTTTTGATATACTTGCCGTTCTTGATTCTCGCGTCCGCTGGCTTCTCTGCGTCCTCTGGAATCCCCCAGACCGAGCCAATGCGGATAGCACCGGAGACGCGCCCCTCGCCGCACAAAATCTGAATACGGCGGGTGGAGATGCCCCAGCGTTCGGCGGTTTGCGCGATAGATAAATACTTCATGGGTAGCACTCCTGTTGCAGTTAAGTTCCGCGTCTGCTTATAAAATCACAGTATAATTATAATCGTCAAAGCGAATAAAAGCAAGGGCTTTCTGAAAAGTTCAGGAAGTATTTTCAATTCAGACATGAAAGGGGTGTGGGGATTCCCCAACAACAAAATGAGCAGTTCGGGCGCAAGGCTGAACCGCTCATTTTTCCGGTGTGTACGGACACCGGATGTGCTTGCTACTCTCTCAAATCTCATATCCGCAGATACAACGCGCTCCCGCTTTCGCAAAAGCAGGGGCGCATATTTTTTGAAAATCTTCCGTTTCGATACCTGCGTTTTGACTTAAAAATGTCCGTTGTAAAGTGAAAGGAAAAAATTTTTGCCGCCATACTCAACAAACGGCAAAAAGGTGTCCGTTGTAAAGTGAAAGGAGTTCTTTGATATGCCAGACCGCACACGACCCATCCGCAAGGAAATCTGCCTAAATGAGCAGGAATTGAGCGTAGTTCGCCACAAGATGAATCAACTCGGCACCCGCAACTTCGGCGCGTATGCCCGGAAAATGCTGATTGACGGGTACATCATCAAGGTCGATTACACCGAGCAGAAAAAGTTAGCTGCCGCTGTCAGCAGGATTGCCACAAACATCAACCACGTCTGCCGCCGCATCAACAGCACCGGGCATTTCTACGATGCCGACGTTGCCGAGCTGAAAGAACGGATGGCTGACGTATGGGAGCTGCTGAAAGTACAGCAGAGAAACGAATTGTAATTCGGGAAAGGAGTACAGATATGCCGCGCATGAGCAAATCAAAAAAGCTGGAATGGTCGTTCTTCCTGAATGACCGGGGACGCAAGGCGTACAACACGCTCTGCCGCCGCTGCGTCCACGATTGCAAGCAGAGTTTCCGGGCGGTTGTCGTTATTTGCCCGCATTATCAATCCAAGAGGGCAAAAAAGGGTGGTACATCTGCGTACTCCCCTCGCGGACCCGATGGAACGCCACCATGAATACCGCAGACACCGAAAGGAAGTGATACGCCATCTATATCAAGATTGATACCTCGCTCCCACCGTTCATTCCTTTGCCACAATTTATGGTAGTCAGCGAACATTCCATCAACGCTAAACTGCTGTATGCCCTCCTGCTGAATCGCACGATGCTTTCGCAAAAATCGGGGTGGGTATCAGAGGACGGAAATGTGTATGTCATCTACACAATCAAGCAGATGGCGAATGACCTGAATCGGAGCGAAAGAACGGTAAAAACCGCCTTGTGCGAACTGGAAAATGCCGGGCTGCTGACTCGCGTCCGACAGGGCTTGACCAAGGCTAACAGGCTGTTTCTGCAAATACCCGATGGGGTGCAGCTTTCTTCCCCTCTGATGGGCAAAGGCTGCCTTTCAGAAGTGCAGAAAACCGCCCCTCTTGATGGGCAGAAATTGCCCACAAGTAATACTAATACAGAATATAAAGAACAGAGTAAGACCGAAAGAGTAGAGAGTACGCGCCGCCGATATGGAGAGTATCAAAATGTTTTTCTGTCAGGAGAGGAATATTCCCGGCTGGAGACGGCTTATCCCGGCAAAGCTGCCGAATACATTGAGCGGCTGTCCCGGTACATGGCTTCCAATGACAGGCACTATGCCAATCATTACGCCACCATCAAGAAGTGGTTGGACGAGGACAGCAAGGGCAGGAGAGCGAAAAACTACACTTACGACGATAACGAGGGAGAGTGTCTATGAATCCGATTTTTACAAAAATGGTTGATGCCGTTGAAGCGGCTAATGCCGCACCTGACGATTACATCAATTCCGCTGATGGGCTGAAATACTGCGGCAAGTGCCATACGCCGAAAGAAGCCTTTTACCCCGCAGACCTTCAGGCACAGGGCTTTACCAAGCACCCGGTTATGTGCAAGTGCGTCGCCGAACGCCGAGAACGGGAAGAAGCGGAGCGTCGGGAATATGAGAGAATGTCTTACATGACGATGCTCCGCAGCGAGGCGTTCCGCGATATGCCCGCCGCTGGCTGGCGGTTTGAGTCAGCCGCAGTTACAACGCCCCAGCTTGCAAAGGCGAGGGGTTACGCGCAGAACTGGGACGAGTTCAAAAAAGCAGGAATCGGGCTGCTCCTGTTCGGGAATGTCGGCACGGGAAAATCCTATGCCGCTGGATGCATTGCCAACGCTCTGATTGACCGTCTGGAGTCCGTCCTCTTTGTGGGAATGTCTGATGTAGTCAACCGTATGCAGGGTAACTTCGGTTCGGACCGCGACAATTACATGAAATCGCTTATGCGCCCCGACCTCCTCATTCTGGATGATTTGGGGGCAGAACGTAACACCAGCTTCGGTAAGGAGCGAGTGTTCGATGTGGTTGACAAACGGCTGCTGACCGGCAAGCCCATGATCGTCACCACGAATATCCCGCTTTCCGTTATGAAGCAAGCTGTCGATCTGGATGACCGCCGAATTTATGACCGCATCTTGGAGGTCTGCGTCCCGATCATGTTCGATGGAGACAGCTTCCGCAAAAGCACCGCTGCCGACAATCTGAAAACGGCGGCTCGTCTGCTCGGCTGATAAACCCAAGAAAGGAGCTTTTACATGGAGAATTGCATCGGCACCGTTCCGATCCATCTGAAAATGACACTGACCACCAAGGAGGCGGCAGAATACAGCAATATCGGCATCAACAAGATCGACAGTATGCTCCGCTCGCCCAACTGCCCCTTCGTTTTGTTTGTCGGCACAAAGAAGCTGGTCAAACGAAAGGAATTTGAGCAATTCATCAGTGAGAAACTGGTGATATAAGAAGTTCCGAAAAATTTACAAATTGCCGGAGAGTTTTTCACAATAACTACTTGAGGGAATGGACAAAATCTGCTATACTTATCGTGTAGCAGTGCGTCCATTTCCCTTCAAGGGAAAGGAGCATTTCATGGGAAAAAATCTCAAAGGAAAAGACTGCGGTAAGGGTATCTACCAAAGAAAGGACGGTTTATACAGCGCACGATTTGTTGATAAAACAGGAAAAAGGCATGAGAAATATTTTCAGACTATTCCCGAAGCAAGGAATTGGATGGAAGAAGCGAAATATGCCGACAAGCACGAAGAAGTTTTTGTTGCCACCGAAACAACGGTTGACCAATGGTTTAGTTTCTGGATTGAAAATATAGTAGGTGACTTAGCCCCTAATACGCTCCGCAATTATCGGGAGCGATATTCCAAAAACATTCAGCCCGTTATCGGTAGAATGGCGATTGCCAATGTCAAGCCCATGCACTGTAAGCAAGTCTTGATTCGGATGGACGCTGATTATGCTGGTTCTACTATCCGACAAGCCTATATTGCTATGGGCACATTGTTCAAGGCGGCGAAAATGAATGACTTGATTGCCAGACACCCAATGGATGGTGTGCGGTTTACAAAGCCAGTTCGTGCTGTGGATGATATAAAGTTTCTTACTTGCGATGACCAACAACGTTTTCTTGAAGTTGCCCAGCGTTCCCACAACTATAACCAATACGCCCTTATCCTCGAAACAGGCTTGCGTACTGGCGAAATGATTGGATTAACTTGGGATGCGATTGACTTTGAAAAACGAACACTTACGGTCAACAAGACTTTGGAGTTTAGGCACGCTCAAAAATACTGGCGTGCAGGTCCTCCAAAGACTCAACAGAGTTATCGCACAATTCCCTTGACGAACAGAGCCTACGATATTCTGAAAAGCATTTGGGATAGCCGGGATAACAGGAAAGAGTCTCCCTTGCTTTCACAGACGCTTGAATACATAGACAGGCGCACAGGCACAACCTCACAGCTTGTTATGCGTGACCTTGTTTTTATCAACTGGCGTACAGGAGAGCCAGCGAAGAACAGCTCCTATGATACCCACCTTTACAAGCTCTGCGACGAAGCAGGGATAAATCGCTTTTGTATGCACGCTCTACGCCATACTTACGCCACAAGAGCCATCGAAAGTGGTATGCAGCCGAAAGTGCTGCAAAAGCTATTGGGTCATGCCAGTATCAAGACAACGATGGATAGGTATGTTCATGTAACTACCGATTCGCTCGACCAAGCTGTACGGCAGTTTGAGTCAAAAGGGTTTTCTGACATAAAACTCAATGCGAAAATGGCGTAAAAATGGCGTAGTAGCCGAAAAGCCAAAACCCGAAAGCCCTTGCAAATCAAGGAAAAATCGAAGGAGAATGAGTATATATGAAATTAGGTATCGTCGGCCTGCCGAACGTCGGCAAGTCCACGCTGTTCAACGCCATTACGAACGCGGGCGCGGAAGTCGCCAACTATGCGTTCTGCACCATCAACCCGAACGTCGGCATGGTCTCCGTGCCGGATGCGCGGCTGGATTATCTGGCTGAGATGTATCAGCCGAAGAAAAAGACCCCCGCGGTGATCGAGTTTGTCGACATCGCCGGCCTCGTCAAGGGCGCGTCCAAGGGCGAGGGTCTCGGCAACAAGTTTTTGTCCAACATCCGCGCCACGGATGCGATCGTGCACGTCGTGCGCTGCTTTGACGATGAAAACGTCATGCACGTCGAGGGTTCGACCGACCCGCTGCGCGACATTGAGATCATCGACCTCGAGCTCATCATGGCGGACATCGAGATGGTCCAGCGCCGCATCGACAAGGCGGCCAAGGCCGGCAAGAGCGGCGACAAGGCCTGCCTGCACGAGGCGGATGTGTTCCGCGGCCTGCTCGAGCATCTCAACGACGGCAAGAGCGCCCGCACCTATGACTGCAGCGACGAGGATCGTGCCCTGCTCGAGACGAGCGACCTGCTGAGCATCAAGCCCGTCATTTACGCCGCCAACCTCGACGAAAATACATTCGCCGCCGGGTATGAAGATTGCAAGTACTATCAGCAGGTGCGCGATCTGGCTGCGTCTCAGGGCGCGCAGGTGCTGCCCATCTGCGCGAAGGTCGAGCAGGAGATCGGCGAGCTCGAGCCCGACGAGCGCGCCATGTTCCTCGAGGAGCTCGGCATCGAAGAGTCCGGCCTCGACCGGCTCATCCAGTGTTCGTACAGCCTGCTGGGGCTCATTTCGTTCCTGACGTGCGGCAGCGATGAGTGCCGCGCCTGGACGATCACGCGCGGCACGAAGGCGCCGCAGGCCGCCGGCAAGATCCACTCGGACTTCGAGCGCGGCTTCATCCGCGCTGAGATCGTCGCGTTCGACGACCTGAAAGCCTGCGGCAGCATGGCCGTCGCCAAGGAGAAAGGCCTCGTCCGCTCCGAGGGTAAGGACTATGTCATGCACGACGGCGACGTG
>ENA-ORSJ01000420-ORSJ01000420.1-human-gut-metagenome-genome-assembly--contig:-NODE-420-length-46989-cov-3.597925_pt1 | contig 46989 bp, 33 predicted proteins | sample MGYA00242191_ERZ509158 | MGnify/ENA primary metagenome ERZ509158 (study PRJEB26280, sample SAMEA2338623) | human gut metagenome | biome: human gut; feature: human-associated habitat; material: faeces...
ATTCCCGATACCCTCGGTTCCGGCTTCTTTTGCAATGTCCGTACACCGGGAAATGACTATATGCCGATAAGCTTGTCCCGGTCTGTTCTTTATTTCCCGGAGAAAAAGCAGGGGGAAATGAAGCGGCAGGCAACTCTGTTTACCGACCGTTCTTTGTATCGTCCCGGACAGACCGTGCAGGTTTCAGGTATTTTGTATGGACAGACCGGAGACTCTGTCCGGGTACTGAAAGACGAGGAATGTGAAGTGATACTTTCGGATTCACACACCCGTAAAGTCTCGGAAGCTGTAGTCAGAACCGATGAATTCGGAACCTTCTCCGCAGAATTTGTACTTCCTCAGCAAGTACTTCCGGGAAATTTCTCCGTGTCCGTAAAGGGACTTTCCGCGCGTTACATCCGGGTGGAAGAATACAAGCGCCCCACATTTGATGTTGTCTTTGAACCCTACACCGCTTCTTATCGCATGGGTGATACGCTGACGGTAAAGGGAACGGCCAAGACTTTTGCCGGGGCGCCGGTACGTCTGGCCAAAGTCCGTTATCAGCTGACGTGTTCCAGAGCGTGGTTGTGGCGTGCTTCTTCCGGAGAATTGGATTTGATGTCGGGAGAAGTTGAGACATCTGCCGACGGAACATTCTCTTTGCAGATTTGTCTGAAGCGTCCTGTAATGGATAATCAGAACATAGAACGTCCGTACTATATATATAAGGTATCGGCTGCGGTAACTGACGGAGCCGGAGAAACACAGGTGGGCGAACTGGCTTTGCCGGTCGGTGAACAGTCTGTAGGCTTGCTGGTCAAGGGGCTTACGGAACGGGTAGCCCGTGAGAAACGGGAGAAGATCCAGTTCCAGGCATTGAACCTGAACCATCAGCCCGTACAGCTGGAAGTGACCTATCAGATATTTACCCTGAACGAAGAAAAAGAAACGGGAACATTGGTTTGCGAAGGAAAACAGGAAGCTCAGCATTCCTTTGTTCCTGAAGACTTGCTGGCCTTGCCTTCAGGACGTTACCGGATGAAAATCAGTGCAACGGACTCCCATGGTCGTCCCTGTAGTGCCGAACAAGACTTCATTCTCTTCTCGTTGAGTGATGTCCGTCTGCCGGTGGAAACCACAGACTGGTTCTATGAAGATACTTCAGGCTGGGAAGAAGGTAAGGAGGCTGCGTTGTATATAGGCAGCAGTGAGTCCGATGTCCGGCTGTTTGTCAATGTATATTCTAGTGAAAAGCGGATTGAAACGCAGTGCATTCCGCTGAACCGGGAAATCAGAAAGTTCACGTTTTCCTGGAAACCCGAATACGGTGACGGCTTGCAGGTTGTATTCACTTTCTTGCGCAAGGGACAATTATATACTCATCAGGTAGCCTTGCTCCGCCCCCGTCCGGAGAAAAAACTGCAGTTGAAGTGGGAAACATTCCGCGATAGACTTGTTCCGGGCGGGCAGGAAGAATGGAGCCTGTCAGTAGCCGATGCGGAAGGTAATCCGGTGCGTGCAGCCTTCCTGGCTTCTATGTATGACGCATCATTGGATAAACTGTTTGCACATAATTGGGCTTTCAGTCTTTCCTTCAACCGTATCTTGCCGGGCACATGGCCGGCGATGGCGGGCATCAGACATCAGGCTTATCTGCACAGCAGCCTGTCTGTAAAGTATTCTGGCCGCGGATTTAACTTGCTGGGTGAGGAAGAGTACAGCCGTTTGTATCATTCCTCTCTCTTCGGTCAGTCTTATCTGTATCCGACACGGATGTACAAGGCACAGGCCGCACCCGTATTGGCCAGTGTGGAAGAAAGCGCCCGTAATGCGGCATCCGGTTCTGTTTCCGACGTAGTGTTCGAAGAAGAACTGATAAGTATGGATCAGGCTGCTCTGCCGACTGATGCCGCTTTCGGAGAGGGGACTGCACAGACAGCCGGAACGGCTTTGCGAAATAACTTCTCGGAAACAGCCTTTTTCTATCCTTATTTGCGTACCGATTCGTTGGGAAAGGTAAGTTTCTCATTCGTCTCTCCGGAAGCTTTGACCGAATGGCACTTCCAGGGATTTGCACATACTCAGGAAATGGATTATGGCCAGATCTCAGGTTCAGCCCGAACGAGCAAAGATTTCATGGTGCAGCCTAATCTGCCCCGCTTCCTGCGAATGGGCGATGAGGCGAAGATTCCGGTATCTCTGGTCAATCTGTCCATGGAAAATGTCAGCGGAACCTTGACGTTGCGTATGTACGATCCGGTAACGGACCGTCTGGTATTCTTCTCGACACAGAAGTTTTCGGTTAAGGAGGGACAGAGCAGTGCGGCTTCCTTTACCTATCATGTGAATGACCGTTACGATGTACTGGTTTGCAAGATAACTGCCGATGCAGGTAAGTTCAGCGATGGCGAGCAGCATTATCTTCCTGTGCTGACAGACAAGCAGTGGATAACCGAAACCTTGTCCTTGCAGTTGAATGGCAAGGAAGGGGTGACAGTGAAAACTGAAAACCTTTTCAACGGCCAGAGCCGGACAGCCTCCGGAAAGAGACTGACTGTGGAACTGACGGCCAACCCCGACTGGTATGCTGTTCAGGCTTTGCCGGTGGTCGGAAATCCTTTAACTGATGATGCTGTGGCCTGGGCAACGGCATATTATGCCAACCGGCTTGCCGGTGTGCTGGTGGAAGCCAATCCGGCTATCAGCCGTGTATTTGAATCCTGGAAGAAGTCCGGAAAGGATCAGGAAACACTGATGAGCAATCTGGAGAAAAACAGTGATCTGAAAGATCTGCTGCTGGCTGAAACACCCTGGGTGGCTGAAGCTGCTGATGAGGCTGAGCAGAAACGGCGCATAGCCCTGCTGTTTGATTTGAACGGCATGAGTTCCCGTTTGCAGCAGGCTGCGGACAAGTTACGGACACTTCAGCTGACGGACGGATCCTGGAGCTGGTATAAGGGAATGAAAGGCAGCCGTTACATCACCACTCAGACTGTGGAACTGATGGCTCGTCTGAAAGCAATGAATATTTCCCTGACGGACGGAATGGAAGCACAATATGGACGTGCACTGGGATATTTGCGAAAAGAGGTGAAGAAGGTTTATGAACAGATGCGCATACAGGAGCGGGAAAACAACATTCAGGTACGCCCGGATGAGCAGATCGTGAAATACCTTTATATCTGTGCTTTGGACGAAACGGCACGGAAACAGGCTGATAAGGAAATCAATACTTACTTCCTGGCCCGGCTGACCAACCGTTCTGCCGAATGTTCCATTTACGAAAAATCCCTGCTGGCGGTCATCATGCATGCCTACGGACAGAAGCGGCAGGCCGAACTGTTGTTGCAGTCTGTGAAGGAATATATGCTTGCAACTCCGGAAATGGGCAGATATTTCGATACTTCGAAGGCAGGATATTCCTGGAACAGCTATAAGATACCGACACAGGTTGCTGCCATGGAAGCTATCTGGAGAATAGCTCCCGACCAGCATTTGTTGGGCGACATGAAGCAATGGCTGCTGAAGCAGAAACAGGTACAGGTGTGGGATAGTCCGCTGGCTACCGCAGATGCTGTCTATGCTTTTCTGGGCATGGGAGGCAACCGTCTGCAGGCAAGCGGAAGCCTGAAAGCCCGGATCGGCTCGAAGACACTGGTCACTCCCGACGACGCGTTGGGATATGTCCGTCAGACTTATACCGGTGCTGACACGGAAGTATCCCGGATTGCAGTAGTCAAGTCGGGTGAAGGTTTGTCGTGGGGAGCTGTCTATGCCCAGTATCTGGAAGACATGATTCGTGTCCGTCCGTTCCGGACCAACGGACTGGGAATCGTCCGCGAGTACTGGCTGGGTGATGAACAGGTTTCGGCTTCAACCCGGTTGAAACCCGGTGACAAGCTGATTGTACGCCTGACGGTGAAGGCCGACCGGGATATGGATTTCGTACAGATCAAGGACGAACGTGCCTCCTGTATGGAACCTGCTGTCCAATTGTCAGGTTATCACTGGAACGGCGGCATCGGATATTATCAGGTGAACAAGGATGCTTCCACCGAATTCTTCATCGATCAGATGCGGAAAGGCACTTATGTACTGGAGTATACCGTTTATCTGGACCGTCCGGGAACTTATCAGGCAGGCATTGCCACCATACAGTCGGCTTATGCCCCCGAGTTCAACGGGCATACGGACGGTGTGGAACTGACGATTGAATAAGGTAAAAGTTGCGTTACTGAAATATTCTCTCTATCTTTGTTTCCGTAAAAACAGATAAAAATAGATGAAGCGCATATTACTTCTTGCAGGAATATTGATTGCCGTGTCGTCGGTACTTCAGGCACAGCCTAAGATAAGATTCGAGAAAGAAACACAGGAGCTGGGTTACGTCCTCTGGCGTACCCCGGTTACCGTAACCTATCATTTTACGAACGACGGCGACAAGCCGCTGGTCATTTCGAATGTCACCACTTCGTGCGGTTGTACGGAAGCGAAATGGACCGAAGATCCGATTCCCGCCGGCGGCAAGGGCGAAGTGACTGCCATCTTCGATGCTGAGGCCATCGGCCGGTTCTACAAGGAAGTCGGTGTGTATTGCAATGCCTCTTCCACTCCCATTTATCTTGGATTCAACGGTGAAGTAACTGCCGATCCCAAGAACTATACCTTTACCCATCCTTATGCGTTTGGCTCTATCCGGCTGGACAAGGAAGAAATCGAGTTTGATGATGTCAATAAGGGAGACAATCCGGTATTTGAAATTCTGGTGGCCAATACATCCAACAAGGCCTACTCGCCTGTGCTGATGCACCTTCCTCCGTATCTGACGGCGAAAGCTGTTCCCGAAGTGCTGGGACGCGGAAAGAACGGACGCATTGAAGTGACACTGGATTCGGAGAAACTGCCGAAACTCGGCATTACGCGTACTTCCGTCTACCTGGCCCGCTTCCCGGGTGACAAGGTAGGAAGCGAGAATGAGATCCCGGTATCAGTAGCTTTGCTGTCCGATTTCTCGCATGTATCTGAATGGGTGAAGAACAATCCGCCCGTACTGACCCTGTCAGCAACGAGTCTGGAATTCCCGCCGTTGAACCCGAAACAGAAGAAATCGCAGAACATCATCATTACCAATACGGGTAAGTCTGATCTGACGATTCAGGATATGCAGGTGTTGAACATCGCACTGGCCGTACGCTTGAAGAAACGTGTCCTCAAACCCGGTGAGTCAACCAAGATGAAGATTACCGTGCTGGCAGAAAACCTGCCGCGTGTCAAGGGAACGCCTCGTGTGCTGATGCTGACCAACGATCCGAAACATCCGAAAGTAACCATCCGAGTAAAAGCAACCGTAAAAGAATAAATTATGGAACACCCCGAAAATAGTGATGCTTACAAGGGGTTAACTGTAAACAAGGGTATCGAACAGCCCTCAATTGTTAATCCTTATCTGAAACTACGAAAGAAACCCAAACGCCGCCAGTTTTCGGTGGGCGAATATGTGGAAGGCATTGTCAAGGGCGATGTCACCGTGCTTAGTCAGGCTGTGACACTGGTGGAGAGTGTGAAACCCGAACACCAGACCATAGCTCAGGAAGTGATTGAGAAATGCTTGCCTTATTCCGGCAATTCGGTTCGAATCGGAATCAGCGGTGTGCCGGGTGCAGGAAAGAGTACGTCCATCGACGTCTTCGGCCTGCATGTACTCGAAAAGAAAGGAGGCAAGCTGGCGGTGCTGGCCATAGACCCGAGCAGCGAACGTTCCAAGGGAAGTATCCTCGGCGACAAGACCCGTATGGAGAAGCTTTCCGTTCATCCGAAGTCATTTATCCGTCCCAGTCCTTCAGCCGGATCGTTGGGTGGGGTAGCACGTAAGACCCGTGAGACCATCATCCTGTGTGAAGCAGCCGGTTTCGACAAGATCTTTGTTGAGACAGTCGGTGTGGGACAGAGTGAAACGGCCGTACATTCCATGGTCGATTTCTTCCTGCTGATCCAGCTTGCAGGTACGGGTGACGAACTGCAAGGCATCAAGCGCGGCATTATGGAAATGGCCGACGGCATCATCATCAACAAGGCCGACGGGAATAATATCGAGAAAGCCAAGCTGGCCGCAGCTCATTTCCGCAACGCTCTTCATCTGTTTCCGGCTCCGGAATCGGGATGGACTCCGCAGGTACTTACTTATTCCGGCTTCTACGGAATCGGAATTGAAGAAATCTGGGACATGGTGTTCCGCTATATCGATTTCGTCAAGGCCAACGGCTATTTCGAACACCGCCGGAACGAACAGTCCAAATACTGGATGTATGAAACCATTAATGAACATCTCCGCAACAGTTTCTATAACAATCCCGACATAGCTTCCATGCTGTTGGAGAAAGAACGGGAGGTGCTGGAAGGACGGACAACTTCCTTCACGGCAGCCCGCAAACTGTTGGATACATATTTTAAACATTTGCCGTCATGGGAATAGAATCCAAGCATACTGTCGGATGGGTGGACGTGTTGCGCATCATGGCCTGTTTTCTGGTTGTGTTCGCCCATTGTTGTGATCCCTTCGTTGCGCGTTTTGATTCCGACCGCTCTGCTTTCCTGCAGGGATGTGCGCTGGGAAGTGCCGTGCGCTGCTGCGTACCGTTGTTTGTCATGATGACCGGTGTACTCCTTTTCCCGGTCCGTCCGGCAGGAATGGGAGACTTTTACCGCAAGCGTATCGGCCGCATTGTCGTCCCCCTGCTTTTCTGGTCGGTGGCCCTTCCGCTGCTGTTCTTCTTTCATCTGAACTATGTCGTGACGACCGATAACCCTACGGTCGACATGCAGACTTTTACGCCCGGCATGACACTGACCAAGATCTATACCTGTATCTTCAACTTCAACTATGATACGACCCCCCTCTGGTATCTCTACATGCTGGCCGGCCTGTATCTGGTGATTCCCGTCTTCGGTGCCTGGCTGGAGAAAGCTTCCCGCAAGGATATTCTTCTTTTCCTGAAAGTATGGGGAATTTCTCTCTTCCTGCCTTATCTGAAGATGCTGGCCCCTGCGCTGGGATACATCGGAAACTGGGGTAACATGGATATTCTGGGCGGATGTGACTGGAATGCTTTCGGCACCTTCTATTACGTGTCCGGATTCATCGGTTATCTGGTGCTGGCCTATTATCTGAAAACTTATCCGCTCGCATGGAGCTGGAAGAAGACGCTGTGGACAGGCATCCCGATGTTTCTGGCGGGCTATGCCGTTACCTTCGGCGGCTATCTCGTGATGCAGGAATATTTCCCCGGCAATTATGCCTATCTGGAGATTGTGTGGCTGTTTGGAGGTATCAATGTCTTTATGATGACCTTCCCGGTGTTTGTGATCGTACAGAAATGGAATCCCCGGACTTCTCCTTTCCTGTCACGCCTGGCTTCGATGACGTTCGGCATTTATCTTTGCCATTTCGTTTTTGTACAGATGGGATATGACCTCTTTGCCACCCTGCTGCCGGAAGGAACTCCTTCCGTTGTACGCATCGTGTGTATGGCCGTGACCGCCTTCCTGGTGAGCGGACTGCTGGTACGTCTGTTCTTTGCCAGCCGCCTGACCCGCAGGCTGGTGGCCTGAAATACATCGGATCTTTGCAGGAATGTAATAACTTTGCATTTATTTCCTGCATAAATATCCGATGGAATTCTCCTTTTTACGAAAAGGAACGAGAAAAAACGGAGGAAATGCAGGATGACATTGAATATATATGTACCTTTGCACACGAATTTTGTTCAATGAAAATATGCAAAGCGAAAACAGACCGATTATTGAGATTAAAAACGTTTCGAAGTTTTTTGGAGAAAAAACAGCTCTTGACCATATCAACCTCACAGTCAATAAAGGAGAGTTTGTTACCATACTGGGTCCTTCCGGATGCGGAAAGACCACTTTGCTGCGTCTGACTGCAGGCTTTCAGACCGCTTCGGAAGGCAGTCTCTGCATTGCCGGAAAGGAAGTGACGCAGACTCCTCCCCATAAGCGTCCGGTCAATACGGTGTTTCAGAAATATGCACTTTTCCCTCATCTGAATGTCTTTGACAATATCGCTTTCGGACTGAAGCTGAAAAAAATGCCCAAGCCCGAAATGGAACGTAAGGTCAAGGCTGCCCTGAAGATGGTGGGCATGACCGACTACGAATACCGCGACGTCAATTCCCTGTCGGGCGGTCAGCAACAGCGTGTAGCGATAGCCCGTGCCATTGTCAACGAACCGGAAGTGCTGCTGCTCGACGAGCCGCTGGCTGCTCTCGACCTGAAGATGCGCAAGGACATGCAGATGGAACTGAAGGAAATGCACAAGTCGCTAGGCATTACCTTCGTGTATGTCACTCACGATCAGGAAGAGGCCCTTACACTGAGCGACCGCATTGTGGTGATGAGCGAAGGAAAGATCCAGCAGATCGGCACGCCGACTGACATCTACAACGAACCGGTCAATTCGTTTGTAGCCGATTTTATCGGCGAAAGCAACATCCTGAACGGAACCATGATCCGGGACGGACTGGTGAACTTCTGCGGACACGATTTCGAATGTGTGGACAAAGGCTTTGGAGAGAACAAGCCTGTGGATGTAGTGGTCCGTCCGGAAGACTTGTATATCTTCCCGGTGTCGGATGCAGCCCAGCTGCGCGGCGTAGTACAGTCGTGCATTTTCAAGGGCGTACACTACGAAATGACTGTACTTTGCGGGAACTACGAACTGGTGGTGCAGGACTATCATTGCTTCCCGGTGGGAGATGAAGTAGGCCTGCTGGTGAAGCCTTTTGACATTCACATCATGAAGAAGGAACGTACGGAAAACACGTTTGAAGCAACCATTGTGGACGAAACCCATGTGGAATTCCTGGGATGCCGCTTTGAATGTCTGCCCCTGAAAAACTGTCCCGCAGAGGGAACGAAGGCACAGGTGGCGGTCGGTTTCGACCGGGTAGTCCTGCTGGACAATGAAGAAGACGGCATGCTCACCGGTGAAGTGAAGTTCATCCTCTACAAGGGTGACCATTATCATCTGACGGTTCTTTCCGACTGGGAAGAAGATGTGTTCGTCGATACCAACGATGTGTGGGACGATGGTGACCGGGTGGGTATCAGCATTCCGGCAGACGCCATCCGTGTGATTCTATAACCCTATAAACGGACTGAAACAGGAAAATGAACAAATTGCGAATCTTTTTCTCTTCACGCAAGAGCTGGACTTTGCCTTATCTGATCTTTTCAGCGGTGTTTGTCATCATTCCGCTGATTCTGATCCTGGTTTATGCCTTTACCGACGATGCCGGCCATCTGACTCTGGAGAACTTCCGGAAGTTCTTTGCCCATCCCGAGGCTGTCAACACGTTTGTCTATTCCATCGGTATCGCCATCCTGACAACTATCGGCTGTATCCTGCTGGGTTATCCGGCAGCCTGGATACTCAGCCAGAGCAAAATGAGCTATTCGCGGACGCTGATCCTGCTGTTTATCCTTCCCATGTGGGTAAACATCCTGATCCGTACGCTGGCTACCGTGGCTCTGTTTGATTTCCTCCGCCTGCCGCTGGGCGAAGGAGCACTGATCTTCGGAATGATCTACAATTACCTTCCGTTTATGATTTACCCCATCTACAATACGTTGCAGAAGATGGACCGCAGTTACATTGAGGCAGCCCAGGATCTGGGAGCCGGCTCTTCCCAGGTGTTCTGGAAGGTGGTTTTTCCGCTTTCCATGCCGGGAGTGGTGAGCGGCATCATGATGGTTTTCATGCCGACCATCTCCACCTTTGCCATTGCGGAGCTGCTTACGATGAACAACATCAAGCTCTTTGGTACGACCATTCAGGAAAACATCAACAACAGTCTGTGGAACTACGGTGCGGCTCTGTCGCTGATCATGCTGTTCCTGATTGCCGTCACTTCGCTGTTCAGTACTGAAAATTCCGACGATTCGGAGAAAGGAGGAGGAAACGTATGGTAAAGAAGATTATCATGCAGACCTATCTCTGGGTTCTGTTGCTGATGCTGTATGCACCCATTGCGATCATTGTCATCTATTCGTTTACGGATGCCAAGGTGCTGGGCAACTGGACGGGCTTTTCGCTTGACCTCTATAAATCGTTGCTCAACACGGGAGCCCATCATTCTCTGATGAATGCGTTTGTCAATACGGTGCTCATCGCCCTGATAGCTGCCACGGCATCCACTTTGCTGGGAAGCATAGCGGCGATAGGAATCTATAACCTGAAGGCACGGAGCCGGAAGGCCGTCGGTTTTGTGAACTCCATTCCGATTCTGAACGGAGACATCATAACCGGTATCTCGCTCTTCCTTCTTTTCGTGTCGCTGGGCATTACGCAGGGATTTACGACCGTCGTGCTCGCCCACATCACCTTTTGCACGCCTTATGTGGTGCTGAGTGTCCTGCCCCGTCTGAAGCAGATGAACCCGAATCTGTATGAAGCGGCTCTCGATCTGGGAGCCACTCCGATGCAGGCTCTCCGCAAGGTTATCCTGCCGGAGATCCGTCCGGGAATGCTCAGCGGCTTCCTGCTGGCCCTGACCATTTCAATCGACGACTTTGCGGTGACGGTGTTCACCATCGGTAATCAGGGGCTTGAAACCTTGTCTACCTACATTTATGCCGATGCGCGCAAGGGAGGACTGACGCCCGAACTGCGTCCCTTGTCGGCTGTCATCTTTATCGTCATCCTGGCGTTGCTGATCATCATTAACCGCAGAGCGGGCAAAGAGAAGAAAGGAATATGAGAAAATATGTATTGTATCTGGCACTGCTGGCTGGTCTGCTGACCGGCTGTTATAACGAGGAAGACTCGCGCGAGCATGTGCTGAAAGTATATAACTGGGCCGACTATATCGGCGAAGGTGTTCTGGAAGATTTCCAGCAGTACTACAAAGAACAGACGGGAGAAGAGATCCGGATCGTTTATCAGACCTTTGACATCAATGAAATCATGCTGACCAAAATCGAAAAGGGGCATGAGGATTTCGATGTGGTCTGTCCTTCGGAATACATCATCGAGCGTATGCTCCGCAAAGACCTGCTGCTGCCCATTGATACGGTTTTTGCCCATTCTCCCAATTACATGAACGGAGTGGCGCCCTATATCCGGGAACAGATCGACAAACTGGGTACTCCCGACAATCCTGCCAGCCGTTATGCCGTGTGTTACATGTGGGGAACGGCCGGCCTGTTGTATAACCGGGCTTACGTCAGCGAATCGGATCTGAAGTCCTGGGGATGCTTGTGGGAGAAGCGCTTTGCCGGAAAGATTCTGATGAAAGATGCTTACCGGGATGCCTACGGAATGGCATTGCTTTATGCCCGCCGCCGGGATCTGGCGGAAGGACGGGTAACGGTGCCCGAACTGATGAACGATTACTCGTCGGCCTCCATGGACTCGGTGGAGAAGTATCTGAAGCTTCTGAAGCCGAACGTGGCCGGATGGGAAGCCGATTTCGGAAAGGAAATGATGACCAAGGGAAAGGCCTGGATGAACATGACCTGGAGCGGTGACGCCCAGTGGGCCATAGAAGAAGCCCGCACGGTAGGAGTGGAGCTGGCCTATACCGTTCCCGAAGAAGGCAGCAACATCTGGTATGACGGATGGGTAATACCGAAGTATGCGTGCAACCGCAAGGCAGCCAGTTACTTCATCAATTTTCTGTGTCGTCCGGATATTGCTTTGCGCAACATGGAAGCAAACGGTTATGTCAGTTCGATTGCTGCTCCCGAAATTATGGAAGCGTGTATTGACACGACCTTGACGGAGCCGGTGGACGCCAGCTACTTTTTCGGTCCGGATGCCAGGGCTGTGAAGTTACGCAACACGCAGTATCCTGACAAGTCCGTTGTGGCCCGCTGTGCTATGATCCGGGATTTTGGCGACCGTACGGTGGATGTACTTGAAATCTGGTCGCGGGTGAAAGGCGATAACCTGAACGGAAGTATCGTTGCCCTGATTCTGGTGGTGGCCGGCCTGTTGTGCATCTGGCAGATACGCCGTCGCTGGATGGCTTACAAGCGCCGCAATCTGCACCGGAAACGGAGAAGAAGACAACGGAGAAAGCCGGGGTACTGAAGTGCCTGTCAGGCAGAATCAAAATGACATTTTGTATATCCGGACCTCTGAGAATCGCTTCTTTGCGTACTGTTGTGCAGAGGGATTGGATTTTGAAACTTATTTTTTGTGTGAAGGAGTGATTCTCAAGGGAATGACTCCTTTTTTAACATTTCCGGGCGACTCATTCCGGAATGAAAGAACACTCAGAATTCCCTTATTTCGGGATGATCGGAAATTCGCCGAAGCATTTTGGGGATTTCCTTAGACGAATGGGGAGAAACGTCGGCACGTTTCAGCTGATTTGTGCTGTCAGTTTCGGGGAATTGGCCGGACAATGCAGGCCGAAAGAGCGCTCAATTTAGTATAATTATGCGGTTTCCTCCGAAAAACTCTCTTTTTTTATCCGTTTCATGTGCCGGATCAGGCATCTGTTTAAAAGGACAAGTTAGCATATTTCTTTATTTTGTGTCTTATTTTCAGCTATTCGTCTGATTAGCTTTCGTTTTGATTTTGCTTGAATTCCCGGTACAATCCGGACGTAAAGTTTGCTTCTCTAAAAAAAAATTATACCTTTGTCATATTCAGACGGCAGTTTGTATGTTGTGTGAAGCCTTATAATTATTAATCATTAAAAACATTGATGGCGATGAAAACACGGAAATTATTGTCTGCAGTTTTGCTTGCAGCTAGTATTGTAACTGGGGGGTATGTCATTTATACTTCGCAGAAAGAAGTTGAATTGTCAGATCTGGCTAAAGCTAATGTAGAAGCGTTGGCAGATGGTGAGATTGAGGTTGGTCCCCTTTGTTTGAATAATTGGAGGATTTGTCATATATATTCTCCGGGTAATTATTTGGACGGAATTAAAGTTGCAAACTAAACAATTGATCACCAAGTCTCAAGATAAAAATTGAATAAAGCATGATTTTTGTCTTGGGACTTTTTATTTAAATGTGATATGTATAGAGTAGAAATAATCATTTTATTACTTTTTTCTCTTTGTTCCTGTCAGCAAGGTGAGAAAGGCGAGGAGATAGGTTTGTTTCATAAGCAGATAGATTTGGGAGAAAACTTGATACTTGGTGCTCCTGTAGATATGAAGTGTGTGGATGATAATTTGATCATCATTGATGCAAATTCGGATGCTTTTTTTCATTGGATTAAGCTTCCAGACTTTAAGTATATGGGAAAATATGGAGAACTGGGACAAGGCCCGGGAGAATGGCTGAAAGCAAAAACACTTCATGTATTTCAGGATACATTATATTGTTATGATTCTTATAAGTCAGAATTACTTCAGATTATTCCGGATGATGATGCTGGCAAACTTACTTTCAGATCCTGTCATCGTTTCGGAAAGGACTTGACGATTGATCTGTTTCCTTTAAGTCAGTCTCGTTTATGTGCATATGGTTGTTTTGAACATGGTATGTTGCATGTAACAGATACAGCTGGAATGTTGTTGCGGGTTACTCGGGATTTTCCGGCACGTGACAGGACGGAATCGATGTTGAGCAATCAGTTGCGCTTTATGGCTTATCAGGGTTGCATGGATACCGATGGAAAAGGAAACGTTGCTTATTTGATGGCAGACAGCAAGCAATGTTATGTCTATTCGCTGGTGGAGGATTCATTGGCTGAGATTTTTTCAGATCAGTCCTCATATCCATTTTATAAACCGGAAGGCAATGAAGGCTTTTCTGTTTCATTCAAGCCTGAGAATAAGTTTGGCTATCAGGATATAACAGCTGATGAATCTGGATTTTATGGTCTGTATTCTGGCAAGTCGTTTCAGGACTATCGGCAGAAAGCTTTCGAATCTTCTTTAGTTGAGGCTTATACTTGGAAAGGAGCGTTGAAGGCATTGTACAGATTTGATATTCCAGTTTTATGCTTTTGTATAGACAAGAAGCGAGATGTATTCTATGCAATTACCAATAATCCAGATCCGGTGTTGGTTTGTTTCCCTCTTTTATGATATATAATGAAAAGAGTAAGATTTTAGATCACTGAATTAAAGTTTTAGCCGAATGTCTTTCTTTGGTAAAAGTAATCAATCCCTGCTTGTTATCCTGAATATAATTCTTGCAACAGCATGTACAGGTGGTTCCTCAAAGGAATCCTGTGACTCTTGTGAAGTACCTGTGGATGATACTCTTTTTATTTCAAGCGAATATGGTAATTCTGAAAGCATGAGTCGTAATATGTCTGCGGTGCGCTTTGTTATCTTGCATGAGGATGATCAGACAATGTTTTCAGACATGAATCAGCTGATAGATGCTTTTGGAAAATATTTTGTAGTTGATTCTTATAGGAAGAAGGAAACAGATTATTAGTGATACATGAGATGAAATCAACAGTTATGAACCGAATTGCATTTGTTTTGAGTCGTATGGCTTCGGCCTCTCTGCTTTCTGCATGCTTTCTGCTGGGAATGAGTTCTTGCGGAAAAGAAGCAGCCCGTTCTTCTTCCATCACCCGGTGCTTCGTAAAGGATTCCTGTGCGACACTTTCCTGCGGGAAGGAGAAACTGCCCATTGACGTTCTTTATCCGACCGATCTTCTGGCGGTCGATACCTTTCTGCTGGTCTTTCAGCACCATGAGGAGAATATGATACAGGTGTATGGAACGGAATCTTTGAAACATTTGGGAAGTTTCCTGAAGAAAGGCAGTGGACCGAACGAGGTGGTAACCTTCGGGCTGGTTTCCCAATGGTACATGGAGAATGGAGATCCCAAGGTCGTTATCCAGTCGTATCCCAATTATTTAGGGATTCTGAATGTACGGGAGTCCTTGAAAGCCGGACAGACCGTGTATGACCGGCAGTATAAGTTTGATACTCCTTTAGGGAAAAAGCTCTATCAGGCTTCTCACAGTGTTTATGTCCTTGATCCGGATCATCTGATGATGACAAAGGATCCTTTGCGTTCAGGAGTGGAAGGAAACAATAATTTCTTCTGGGAGTTTTATGATTGTCCGGGTGACAAGGTTACCCGCCAGTTGAAATATGAGGATTTTCCGTGGATGGAATCTTTCCTGAAAGAGTCTTTCCGGGCCATCAGTCCCGACCGCTCCAGAGTAGCTGTGTTCTATCGTTTCTTTGATCTGGTTACGGTTGCCGACCTTTCCTCGGGCCGTGTGACCCAGTTCCTGCCGGAGGGAAAGTCCCTGAGTCCGGCTGAGGTTCAGGACGTGGACCGCCGTTGCCTTTATTATAAAATGGGAAGATGTACGGATGACTATGTGTTCGGTCTGTACGCAGGCGGACTGAGTGTGAAGCTGGAAGACGATCCGCGGTATAAGGACAGGAATACGCTCCGGATCTATGACTGGGAAGGTACTCCGTTGTATAAGTATGATTTTGACGAACGTGTCAGGACGTTTGCGGTGGATGAGCAGCAAAGATATCTGTACGCCGTGACCGATTCGGATGCGATTGTGAGATATGATCTGAAAGGCTTGTCTGCCGGAAAATAAGTCATGCGGCTTCGGAAGCAGTCAATGCAAAGCGCCGGTCTGTAGCGGGGAAGTCCCGTACAGCCGGCGCTTTGCATTGACAGAATGCTGTCAGTTAAATGGATAATTCGTGCAGAACGTTTACCAGTTCGCGGTCAATCGGCTTGTCGTTCTTGATTGCTTTGGTAAACGGAACATATACGATCTGGTCGTTTTCAATACCGATCATCACGTTACGCTGGCCTTCCATCAGTGCCTCGATGCTGGCTACTCCCATGCGGCTGGCAATGATACGGTCGTGTGCGGTCGGGCGTCCGCCGCGCTGCAAGTGTCCGAGGATGGAAACACGTACGTCGTATTGCGGGAATTCGTTCTTCACACGTTCTGCATAATGCATGGCACCTCCGGTGATTTCACTTTCGGCTACCAGAACGATGGAACTGTTCTTGGATTTACGGAAACCGTTGTTGATGAATTCTTCCAGCTGGTCTACTTCGGTATTGAACTCCGGAATGATGGCTGCTTCGGCACCGGAAGCGATGGCTCCGTTCAGGGCCAGGAAGCCGGCGTCACGACCCATGACCTCCACGAAGAACAGACGTTCGTGAGAAGTTGCGGTGTCGCGGATCTTGTCGACTGCATCCAGAATGGTATTCAGGGCGGTGTCGTAACCGATGGTTGTATCTGTTCCGAACAAATCGTTGTCGATGGTTCCCGGAAGTCCGATACAGGGAACGTCGTATTCCTGGGCCAGCAGACGCGCACCTGTCAGCGAACCGTCACCTCCGATAACGATCAGTGCGTCGATTCCTTCCTTCTGCATGGTCTCGTATGCAATCTGTCGTCCTTCCGGAGTCTTGAATTCCTGACATCTTGCCGTCTTCAGGATGGTACCGCCCAATTGTATGATATTGCTGACGTTTTCAGTTTTGAATTCCTTGATTTCGCCTGTGATCAGTCCTTTGTAACCTCTGTAAATACCTTTCACTTTTAATCCGTTGTAGATAGCCGAACGTGTTACGGCGCGGATTGCGGCATTCATACCCGGAGCATCGCCACCGGAAGTCAGAATACCGATGCATTTAATCGTTCCCATAATGATTCTGTTTGTTATGATTTCTGCTGCAAATGTACAAAATAAAGTGCTTTTACAGCAGGAAACCGGGTTTAAATTTTGTTAGTTGCTCAGTCTTCCATGATGACTTTCCGACAGGCTTCCATCAGCCACTTCGGAGTGGACGTGGCTCCGCAGATACCGATGGACCGTGCCTGGCGAAGCAGTTCCTTGTTGATTTCTTCCGGACGGTCAATCTGCCATGTGTTCGGGTTGACCTTGCGGCATTCCTGGAAAAGTATCTTTCCGTTGGAGCTCTTGTGTCCGCAGACAAAGAACACCAGGTCGTGGGAAGCGGCGAATTCCCGGATGTTGGGCATGCGGTTGGCCACCTGGCGGCAGATGGTGTCGAAATACTGGAAGCTGGCCTGCGGGGCAATGTGTGCTTCGATGTATGACACAATCTGGCGGAATTCGTCCAGTGACTTGGTGGTCTGTGAGTACAGACGGATGTCCTTGGTGAAATCGAGCCGGGTCACTTCTTCCAGTTTCTCGATGACAATGGCTTTTCCGTTGGTCTGTCCCACGAGGCCCAGCACTTCGGCATGTCCGTTCTTGCCGTAGATGACAATCTGTTTTTCCGTATCGGCCGGTGTCGAATCGAATTCCTGCTTGATGCGTTTCTGCAGACGCAGTACGACGGGACAGGTTGCATCGATGATTTCGATGTTGTTCAGTCGGGCTGTCTCGTAGGTCTGGGGCGGCTCGCCGTGGGCACGGAGCAGCACTTTTGCATTTTTCAGCCGGGCAAATTCGTCGTGATTGATGGTAATCAGTCCCAGCTGCTTCAGGCGCTCGCATTCTTGTCCGTTGTGTACAATGTCACCCAGACAATACAGCGGTTCGCCTTTGGCCAGTTCTTCTTCGGCTTTCCGGATAGCGGTAGTGACTCCGAAGCAGAAGCCGGAGCCTTCGTCGATTTCAACGTGATGCATGGATTGCTTTTTCAAATTGTTCTTTTAACCATTCTTTTTGTTCGGCAATGCTCATCAGGCTGTTGTCAAGCAGGATGGCATCGTCGGCCTTGCGAAGCGGGCTTACTTCACGCGTCTGGTCGATGCGGTCTCGCTCTTCTACATTGTGCAGAATGTCTTCGAAGGAAGCTTCCTGTCCTTTCGCTTTCAGTTCATCGTAGCGGCGGCGGGCACGGATTTCGGCCGATGCCGTGACGAAGATTTTCAGTTCGGCATCGGGGAAGACGGCAGTTCCTATGTCGCGTCCGTCCATGACAATGCCTTTTTCCTTACCCATGGCCTGCTGCTGTCTGACCAGTGCCTGGCGGACAAATCCCAGGGCGGCAACCGGGCTTACGTGAGACGAAACTTCCAGACTGCGGATGCGGTCTTCCACGCAGACATCGTTCAGATACGTCTGCGGTCGCTGGCTGTCGGCGTCGAGGCGGAACGAAATGTGTATGTCGTCCATCTGATCCTGTAAATCCTTTTCCCGGATGCTTCCGTCTGCATTGAACAGTCCGTGTTCCATACAGTAAAGGGTGACTGCACGGTACATGGCTCCGCTGTCTATATAAATGTATCCTATCTCCCGGGCCAGATCTTTGGCCATTGTGCTTTTTCCGCACGATGAAAAGCCGTCTATGGCAATGATTATTTTCTTCATAAATAATGTCTGTTTGAGCCTCAAAGATAGGGATTTTTTACGCACCTGCATAGGAAGTGGGAAAATTGTTCACGCTTTTGCATATTTTTCACGGAGGAAGTGTTGCGGTTTCGGAGATTTGTGCTACATTTGCCGAACAGAGAATTATTAACCAATAAAAACTATTTTATGGAAGTTAAGAAATCGCCGAAAGCGGATCTTGAGGGTAAAAAAACCACAGGATTGCTGATTGGTTACGTGCTGATCTTGGCAGTGATGTTTGTTGCTTTCGAATGGACAGATCGTGACAAACAGGTAACTACCGATACTGGTATCGTAGGACCGATCTTTGAAGAGGAAATGATTCCTATCACAGAACAGGAAGAAAAACAACCCGAACAGGCACCTCCTCCCGAGGCTCCGAAGGTAGAAGAAGTTCTGCAGATTGCAGATAACGACGCCAATGTACAGGAAACTGACATTGCTTCCAGTGAAGAAACCGGACAGGCAGTGGAAATCAAGTACACTCCGGTTGAGGTAGAAGAGGAAGAACCGGAAGAAGAAGAAATCTTCCAGGTTGTAGAAGAGCAGGCTTCTTTCCCGGGCGGTTATGGTGAATGTTTGAAATGGTTGCAGAAGAACATGAACTATCCGCAGATTGCACAGGAAAATGGTGTACAGGGACAGGTAGTTGTACGTTTCGTCGTTAATAAGGACGGTTCTATCGTAGACCCGGTAATTGTTCGTTCTGTTGACCCGTATCTGGATAAGGAAGCACTTCGCGTTGTGAAGATGATGCCGAAGTGGAATCCGGGTAAACAGCGTGGTAAGGCCGTACGTTGTATGTTTACCTTGCCGGTTAGATTTAGATTGCAGTAAAAGGATCTGCGGAACATCCTTTGCGGGAAGTTCCGCGATTCCTTTCCTTGGAAATAGTGATTCCACGGGTTTCACAGGTTCTCTCAGGCAGAGGCCCGTGAAATCGGTGGAATTTGTTTTTTTTAAAGGCTTTCCTTTCTCTTTGCAGGAAAGAACCTGACTCATGTTTTATTAACGGAATTTTGTATGAAGCAACTGGATAGTGAAGAACTGATGAAGCGGATTCATGCGTACATCGAACAGCTTTCTTATTCGCGTGAACCGAAAGGATTGTATGATCCTATTGAATATGTATTGGCTTTGGGAGGGAAACGTCTCCGCCCTGTGTTGATGCTGCTTGCCTATAACCTGTATCGCGAAGATGTGGAAAGTATCTTCTCTCAGGCGGCAGGAATCGAGACCTATCATAACTTTACGCTCTTGCATGATGACTTGATGGATAATGCAGACATGCGTCGGGGAAAGCCGGTCGTTCATAAGAAATGGAATGAGAATACGGCTATTCTTTCCGGAGATGCCATGCTGATTCTTTCTTATCAGTTTATGATGAATCAGTGTCCGCCGGAGCATGTACAGGAAGTGATGGAAATCTTTGGCCGGACAGCACTGGAAGTATGCGAGGGACAGCAATGGGATATGGAATTTGAAAGCCGCAACGATGTGACTGTCGGTGAATACATTGAGATGATCCGGCTGAAGACATCGGTTCTGCTGGCTGCAGCCCTGAAGATCGGTGCCGTGCTGGGCGGAGCATCTTCTGCTGATGCACAGAAACTTTACGACTTTGGTATCCGGATGGGACTGGCTTTCCAGTTGCAGGATGATTACCTGGATGTTTATGGCAATCCGGCTGTCTTCGGCAAGAAGATCGGAGGAGATATTCTGTGCAACAAGAAAACCTATATGCTCATTACTGCACTGGAGCAGGCGAAGGGAGAGAATCGTGAGGAACTGTTGCGCTGGCTGAATACGGCAGACTTCGTTCCGGAAGAAAAGATTGCTGCGGTGACTGCTATATATAATAAGGTGGGAATTGCCGGATATTGCGATGCGCAGATCGAAAAATATTATCAGGAAGGTCTGCAGTTGCTAAATGAAGTCGATGTGAATGATGCTCGTAAGGAAAATCTTCGTATATTTGTCCATCATTTAATGGAGCGGAAACTGTAACGGAATGATAAGCCTGATTGATACACATACTCATCTTTTCGCCGAAGAATTTGACGAAGACAGGGAGCTTGCTGTGTTACGCGCCGGTGAGGCAGGCGTGACGCGACTGTTCATGCCGAATATCGACGATACGACGGTAGAGTCCTTACTGGCACTCTGCCGGAAGCATGAGGAATGTTATCCGATGATCGGTTTTCATCCGACTTCTGTCGATACGGACTGGATGAACCGTCTAGCCAGAGTGAAAGAATGGTTGCTTTCTGGAGAACGCTTTTATGGTATCGGTGAGGTAGGTATGGATCTTTACTGGGATAAAACCTATCGTCTGGAGCAGATGAAAGTGCTCGATGAACAGGTTCGCTGGGCTTTGGATTACAGCCTGCCTCTGATCATTCATTGCCGTGAAGCTTATCCTGAATTGCTGGAAGTGCTGGAACCCTATCGGACAAGCGGGCTGACAGGAATCTTCCACAGTTTTACCGGAACGGCTGATGACGCAGCCCGTCTGCTGGAGTATTCCGGTTTTATGCTGGGTGTTAACGGCGTAGTAACCTTCAAGAAGTCTTCGCTGCCGGAAGTGCTGAAAGAGGTACCTCTGAGCCGGCTTGTCCTGGAAACTGACTCGCCTTATCTGGCTCCTGTGCCTTATCGGGGAAAACGGAACGAAAGTGCTTACCTGGTGAAGGTGGCCGAGAAATTGGGAGATGTTTACGGGCTTCCGTTGGAGAAGATTGCCGCAGAAACGACGGAAAATGCCTTAAAACTCTTCAAAATCGCGGGGAGAATTTTTTAAAGTTTATTAATTTTGCGTTAATAAATAAACTTTTGCCGGATGAATATGACGTAAGACGAAAAAAAAGAATACATTTGTGACTGAAATCGCTTGCGGTTTTCTATTTTATTTGTAATTTGCAGCCGATTTCAGAAAGGGGTCTTTGAATAGAGACATTGGAGAGGTGCTCGAGTGGTTGAAGAGGCACGCCTGGAAAGCGTGTATACGTCAAAAGCGTATCACGGGTTCGAATCCCGTTCTCTCCGCAACCGGAAAAATATGACTGCTATATTTAATCTGTTTTTTAGTCTTTAAATGATGAAAAGGTTGTTTGCGAATCTTGCGATGGCAAGTGTCTTTTCGTTTTGTGCGATAGTTGCAGTTGCACAGGATACGGTGAGTTTGGTCCCTTCACAAGTGGAAGGAATTGTGGCCGATTCGCCGGAGAGTGGGGCTGCAGGCCTGTTGCAGACAATGGAGGAGAGGTTTGTTGAAGGGAATGTGTTTTTTATGTCCCTTATATGTCTGATCTTGTTGGCTGGACTGATTCTGAGCATTGAACGTGTGATTTTCCTGAATTTGTCAAATGTCAATGCCAAGAAACTGTTGTCCCGGTTGGAAGATGCGCTGGAAAAGGGCGATATAGAAGGTGCCCGGAATATTTGCAGCAACACGCGCGGCCCTGTTGCTGCGGTTTGCTATCAGGGACTTTCCCGTATTGACGAAAGTCCTGATGTGGTCGAACATACCGCTAATATTTATGCCAAGATACAGATAAATCGTTTGAAGAAAGGGTGTTCGTGGATTGCGTTGCTGTTCAAGATCGCTCTGATGTTGGGCTTTATCGGTATGGTAGGCGGTTTGGTGGTGGCTCTTGATGCAGTGCAGGAGGCGGGTGAGGCTACGCTGATGATTATGGCTGGCGGAATAAAGATGGCTTTGATCACTTTGGCTTCCGGTCTGGTCGTTTATTTGCTGCTGAAGATTCTTTACAGTTTTATTCAGGCTAAGATTGAAAACCTTTCAAATCAGGTGAAGGACGCTTTCATAACGCTGTTTGACATGATAATGAAATACAATCTGAAGTATAAAAAGTGACGTGCTTCATTGAATTGGAAAGATACAGAAACACGAAGGTGCAGAGTTTCTTCCGGTCAAAGGAATAAGGCTCTATCCTTCGTGTTTCTGTGTTCTTGTTTGCTTGTCTGTCAAATGCCTGTATCTACAGGGTTCTCGTCGGGGAATAGCGGGCTGTACAGGATGGTTCGTTTCAGGATCTGCAGTTTGCCGTCCTTCACATATTCTTCCCCCCGTTCGGACAGATGCTGTACCATGGCTTGGCGAAGTTCGAGCAGTTTGGCTCGATAAGCCTTTTCTTCCGCTACGTCCTTCAGTTCATGCGGGTCTTTTTCCAGATCGAACAATTCTTCTTTTCCGCTATGGAAACGCCAGATGTATTTGATCTTTCCGTCAGTCAGCGCACACCAGTAATTGTCGGGACTGTAACACGTGGCATGTTCCATGTCGATGTACCGCCGCCACAATGATGCATCTCCTTTCATGAGTTGGAAGAGTGATTGTCCGTCCATGTCTGACGGTGCGCATCCTCCTCCTGCTTCTAAGAATGTGGGCAGCAGATCGCGCAGTTCTACAGGGTTCTCCACTTTCGTGCATTTGGGAAAATGATAGCGGGCCGGCCATTTGACGATGTAGGGAATATGCGACGATCCTTCATACGGGTAGGTTTTTCTCCAGTGATGGTGGTCGCCGAGCATATCGCCGTGGTCTGATACATAGCAGATGAGCGCGTTCTCATACATTCCTTCTTCTTTCAGCGCCTGAATGATTCTGCCAATTTCCTCATCAACGAAAGTGACATTGGCATAATAGTGGCGTCGGGAATTTTTGGCATACTCTTCGCCGAAATTGCCGAATGCAGCATCATGTGCTGCCGTATCCGGATCGGACGGAAGAGCGTACGCTTCTTCTTCGCACCATTCTCCTATGTATGGAGCAGGAACATCCCGCCCGTTATACAGATCCATAAGCCGTTGGGGCGGATCATAAGGACTGTGCGGCCGGGCAAAGGATATTTTCAGAAACAGCGGTTGCCCGTTTCCGTGTTTATAGTTCCGGATCATTTCCAGAGCCGTTTCAGCAGTCCATGCTGTCGGGTGCAGTTTTTCCGGCAGTTTATATACGGCCGCTCCATGGTCGTTCCATCCCAATCCTGTGGAATCAGGATTTAATCCGGGCGCATGCATCTGAAACCACAAATAGTAGTCGCTGATGAAATCTTCTGTTTCCACCCTTCCGCTTTCGTCTATCAGCGTTCCGTGGAATCCGTGCAATGCCTTTTGGGGAAACCAGTGCATTTTCCCGATTCCGAAAGTGTAATAGTCAAGCTCCCGCAGCATACGGGGCATTTCATAGCGGTAGCGGCTTCCCACTCGTCCGTATCCGAGCATCCATGATGCCAGGGCGACATTCCTGTCAGCAGCCCCGCTCTTGCAGGCGTGCTGCTGGGGGCTGAGGTGTATGCATTGGTGAATAGCGTTCCGTCTTGTGCCAGTGCATCCATATTGGGAGTTATGACAGACGGGTTTCCCATGCAGTTCATGGCATCTCCCCGATGCTGGTCGGACACAATCAGTATGATGTGAGGCTTTTGTGCGGCAAGAGGAATCTGTATTCCTGCGCAAGCACCGGCTGTCAGTGCCAGAATTGACTTGAAGGCTATATTTGCAGGCATGGCATGTTGTTTTAATTCTCGGTGAACTGAAAATTGTAGGCCGTTGTTGCTCCGGCATAGATCGGATCAGTTGAGGGATGGTGCTCTATGGAGTACTTTTTCCCGGAAACAGTGATGTCAATCCGTATGCTTTGTCCCGTCTGTCCTGGATCGGCGACATGCAGCACCGGTTTTCCGCCGGATATTTTCTTTACCATCAGTGCGCACGGCTTGTCCGTCTTTACTTTGAAGTTTCCGTCAGCCAGTTCTCCTGGCTGATAGAAGATGGCCTGATACAGGTTCAACGATCTGTTGCAGACAGCCTGTATTTGTTTTGTATTTGACAGAATCCTAACATTGTCCGCTTTCTGATAAGCCTGCATTTCAGATGCTGTTCCTTTGCCCGGCACTACAATATAGGCATAAGTGGCGTTCTGGGGATGCTTTCCATGCTCGAATCCGATCGTGAATACTTTTTTCTGTATATTTTCTTTTCGGTTGACGCTGTTGTTTATGGCATACCAGTTTCCCGACTGATTTTTGTGGCTGATGAAGATTGTCCCGCCTTCTGGAAACAAGTATCCGATGTTGTCGTGGACAGCCCAGTCAATGCTGGCGCTTCTTTCTTGCCCTAAGGACAAAGATGAAATCTGTTTGTCATATGCATACAGCGGTTCGTCTGTTGATGCCAGGCATTGGTTGACTGTCGTTTGGACCTCAGATTCGGACGTTGAACTTATGCCCGATCCCAGGCATACCACTTCATCATCGAAAAAGAACCATGCTTTATGGGCTCCAGTGTTGATTCCTTTGTAATTGTCCGTGTAAACGTATGCTGTAGCTCCGTAAAGGCTGTCCGACACTCCTCCGGCAAAAGTGGAGGTTCCTGGCGTTTGCCAGTCGCTTATAGCAAAAGGTATGGAGTCAAGCTGAGGGGCAGTCACTCCCGGAATCCGTGTCCAGTTCCATACGGGAAAAATGCCGTCATATTCGTTTCCTCTTCTGACGATGTTCGTGCAGCCGTCGGAAACGAAGTAAGTTTTCAGGTTTTCTCCATTTCCATACTCCAGGCGAGAAGTGCGGGTGGAAGTCATGCGGACATCAAAGGTATATGCCGGCCGCACATGCAATGTGTAGTCGCCCTTGAAATAATGCGTATGGCTTGGAGTCACCTGATATTCGGCAGGCTTTTTGCCTTGTAGTCGTTCAACAATAGCTTTGTATTCATCCTTATGCTGCGGATCCAGTTCGATCATCCGGCTTGCGAAAAGGGCCGTTGCCGATTTGTTGGGTACTCCGGGCCGGCTGACACTCCGTCCCATTGCATCGAACAGCATGTATTGTCCGCGGATAGTCCGGTAATAAGTTTCGCGCATGAATTTGCTGACAATATCCAGCTTGTCTTTGGGGAGCGCGTATTGTGTACCTTTCGTGTACATGGCAACCTGTGTGATTCCTTTCAGAATCTCATCGCCGTATCCTCCGATGTATAGCTGGCGCCCGTGCTGGAAATAGCTGTTGTCGTATTGGAATCCTTCTTCGGTGGTATAGACGATTGGATTATAAACGTTTTCCAGCGCCTTCTTCAGATCCGCCTCATTGCGTGACAGGCATGAACGGTAAATCCAGTGCAAGGCAATGTCCGTCCGGTTGGCTCCTGTCCATTTGGCCGGGTCGCCTCCATCTGTCCTGATGCGGTCGAGAATCCGTTTTTCCAGGTCGGCCGGGATCTGTCTGGCTCCTGTTCTCATTTGTATGAGGAGCACTCCCAGCTTTTGCGGTTCGGCTATTTGGTTATACCACCAGTTGTGGCACCAGGGGTTTCTTTGGTGCCAGAATTCGAGTCCCTTTACTATTTTTTCATACAGCGCATTGTCTTTGTAGTATTTGTTTTGAGGGTTTGTGTAGGCAAATACAAAGTCATAGATGCGGTCGATATGTACCAGGGGAGGCCAGTTGGTGCGTTGGATACTGGCATAGTCTACATCTGCAAACGAACCGTCTTTATCGTTGTATTCCTTCAGTATTTTGTCGATTGACGGATTGGCGGCAAAGTCTTTGCGGATTTTCTGCATTAATGTTTCAAACTCATCGTTGTTTGCTGTGCTTTCGGCGTAGGCCTGTTTTCCTGAACAGATGGCTATCAGTAGGATAATCAGAGGTAAGCAGTAGGTTTTCATAAGTGTTTTTAAGGATGTTTTGTAAGCCTCTTTTCGGGAGGGGAGTTATTTGAAGACTTGTTTCATCGGCCGTCCGATCCATACTTGAGGCTGTTTGAGGCCGAATATATAGGCAATGGTAGAAGCGACGTCATACTGCATCATGCTTTCGCTGAACTCTCCGCCTTTCTTCACATTCTTTCCGCAGATGATGAATGGAGTTTCCATTTCCTGCATTGTTTTTCCTCCATGGCCTTTGTTTATGCCTCCGTGGTCGGCTGTGATGATGAAAATTGTATTGTCAAACATTCCTGCATCTTTGACAGCCTGTACGATACGTGCTACGTATGTGTCCAGTTCATTCAGTTTGGCATAATATTCGGGGGTATCGTGTCCGGCTGCATGGCCCACGTGATCCGGGTTGTCAAAACATACGGCAAGCAGGACGGGAGTTTTTTCTTTGATGTATTTCTCTGCCATGCCGCACAGTGCTTCCGGATGTTTGTTATAGTCGGGCGCTTGTACATGGTAGTCCAGAGCCAGCGTATCTACGAGATATTTGATGCCTTCCCATTCATAAAGGCAGCCTATCTCCGCTTCCGGACGAGCTTTGTGCAGCAGATAGAATATGGTAGGAAATATGCCGTTTTCAGTCACCTCTCGCGAAGGAAGTTCCGGCACTTTTGATCCCCATTGTGTATATCCGTGCAGTTCAGGTCCTGCCCCCATGAACATGGAAGCCCAGTTGATGGCACTTGAAGACGGAAGGGCAGAGCGTTTTTTCAGTGTATAGCATCCCTCATTCATCATTTTTCTGATGTTTGGAATTTCTGCTTTCGATACGCTGTAGGCTCCCCAACCGTCCAAACCTATCAGTACTACGTGTTTTGCTTTTTCTGCGGCCTGTCCGGATAAAAGGAAGGAAAGAGCCGCGATTAAAAATAAAAAAGTTTTTTTCATGGCAATGATATAATTAATTGTTTTCCTATGTGTAGGCGAATTTAAAAAGAATAAACTTTCTGATAGTCAATAAGTCTGTCCAAATTCCTCGTTTAAACAATATTTAACCATATGGGATGGGCGAATTTGGAGGGGGCTGATTTTACGAATTATATTCCATTTCTTTTTTACTGCTGTATTTGGCCGGCTTCTGCAACAAATACATATCCGGATTATCACTTTCATTTGAAGAACTGGCTTTGGTGATGCTTCCGTTCTAGAAAGGAGTGCTGAAGTTTGTATCTGCCAGCGGCATTTCCAATGCATGTTCTTTCAGTTTGTTGCCCTATGCTCAGCGCATCAGACTTTTAGGTGGTTCGGCAAGATTGCTGTTTGTTTTCGGACGGAAAAGGCTTTGATTTTCTGTTTGTCTGCTTTTATGTTCTACGTTCTAGCCTTTAGACCGTACAGTCCAGCATGCTGGACTGTAGAGTTTGCCTCATTGTCTGAGAAAAGTCTGTGGATTGTCCGGACTTCTTCCGGGAGGGAGGTCATAAAAATTGTGGCCTCCGAAACCCCGTGCAGGAGTTAAGGAAGCCACAAGTTAGAGAGATTTCTGTGAAGTTTTTTGTTGAGGATGTGTCAAAACAGAATATGGCTGCCAAAAAAGCAATGTCATTCTGAGTATGGCGAAGAAACAGCGTTCGACGAAGTCAATCTCGTATACCTCAGCTTATGTTTTAGAGTTATTTCACTGCGTTCAGGATGACAAATTGAAAGCTGTTTTTTTCATTTCGGTACACCCTCAGTCCGTTTTTTTATTCGTTTGGTCCATCCAGCGGGGTTACGTTGTTTTCATATCCGTCGTAACCGTAGTTCTGGTTGATGTGCCCTTGTACGTTGCTAGCGATAGCCTCTTCGGCTATAGGCCACAGCACGTGGTAAGGCTGCATAGTGTATTCCAGTCCGTAATTGTTTTTTACGCCTTTGTTGTAGAAGTCCGTCACGTCCATGATGCGGTTATAGAAGAAGTTTTCTTCTGAGAAGTTGTCCATCGAGTAGGTTCTTCCCTTGTCATCAGCTTGTCCGGTTTGCGCATAGATGTAGGCTATGCGGGTCAGTTCGCATTTGCGCGGCTCTTCGTAGAACAGCTCTCTGGCGCGTTCGTCCAATATCATAGAAATGGTAGCTTCATTTGAGCTTATCAGGCGCGCTCCTGCACGGCCACGCACTTCATTGATGTCATTAGCCGCCAGTCCCTGTTCGCCTTTCCATATATAGGCTTCCGCTCTCAGCAGGTAAGTTTCCGCCAGACGGAATATATACCAGTCGGCCCATCCTCCTCGCCAGTTGTTGGCTTTCTGGTCCTCTACAAATACTTTATAGTGTGGCCATTCGCACCATGCGCGGATGGTGTCGTTCATGAGAAGGTTTCCATTGTTGTCATATTTCTGGAGCGGCTGATTGAAATATTCGGGATCTTCTGTTTCCAATGCAGGATTGTTGTATGTGAGGTATTCCATTTTCATCCAGTTGCCTTTTGCATGGCGCATGTCTGTATCCACATCCGGATCGTTTTCCCAAATCATGTGGGTTGCATACCATGTTTGGCGCAGCGTGCAGATGCCTCGTCCGTATTCCTTCAGATAAGGATTCTTTGTTTCATTGTTGTCTACAAAAGCTACTTTGCCGTTCGGCGTTTTCATTCCGCTTGTGGTTGCCGAATACATGGGAAGTACCTGGCGCATGATTTCCAGTCCGGTGGCAGAGCGCGCGTCTGTCTGGTCATAGTCGTCCAACACAAGGTAGAGCACTTCTTTGTTTTCTGGAAGATGTTTGTTGTCAGGTCGGTGAAGGTCCCAGATCACGTTTTTGGTAGCATCGCTTGCATCTACTCCGAAACGGTTTCTCATCAACTCGTGCACACCGTCACCGATAACCTTGTTGCACGCATCGATGGCAGAGTCAAATTCACCGAGCGCCAGGTCGATCTTGGCCAGCAGGTGGTAGGCGGCTGCCTGGGTAACTTGTCCGATGTTTACATCATTCGACAGGTAAGGAGCTGTAGTTTCCAAATCGCTCTTCAACCGGCGCAGAATGGCTTCGCGTTTGGTTGTGTAGAAGTCGTAGCGCGGTTCGGCCACTTCGTTCACGATGAAAGGCACATCACCGTACTGGTGTACCAGGCGGTAGTAGCGGAACGCACGGTGGAAACATGCAAGCCCTTCAATTTCCTTGCGTTGTTCTTCCGATTCAAATTCAGCGGTTTCAGAACGGGTCAACAGCGTGTTGGCATCTTTGATACCTTTATAAAGGTAAGTCCAGTAGTTGTTTATCTGGCTGTTGTTTCCTGTCAGGCTTGCGCTGGGAGTTATGTCGTTTGTCAGGTCTACCGGAGCATTTCCTGTGTCTGTACGTCCGTTGACCGCCATGTCGGAGAAGAAGTACTCGCTCAGAATGCAGGGGTCGGCAGAGAAGCTGGTCGGATAGTAGTCAAAATAGCGCACGTCGCGGTTCAGCATGTCCGTTCCGGTTTTAAGTCCGCTGTATGTATTGTATGTGTTTTCCGGGGTGTAGAATGACAACGGTTTCGGATCCAGCCAGTCGTTGCATCCCGTCAGGAACAGTATGCTTGCCGTTCCTGCCATGAATAGTCTTATGTCTTTTGTTTTCATATGTGGTTGAATGTTTTAAAGGGTCATGTTCAGTCCAAATAATAAGGTTCTCGGAGTATTCGCATCGCTGTTTTCCGGGTCGTATGCCGGCCATCCGGAAATCACGCCTACGTTTTTCAGCGTCAGGTTGAGGCTCAGCGCCTGTATCTTCAGCTTCTGTATCATTGTCTTCGGGAAGGAGTAGCCCACCGAGATGTTGTCGAAGCGCAGGAACGAAGCCTTCTTGTAGATGCTGTAGCTTACGGGAGCCGAAGCTTTCAGACGAGGATAGTCGTTGATGGGATTCTCCGGTGTCCAGTATTCGCGTACGATCTGGTTGGTCACGTTCAGCAGGGCGTTGTTGTTGGTGAAACGGTCCATCTTTTTGATGTGTCCGAGGTAGGAGTACATGCTGAATGAGAAGTTCCAGTTCTTGAAGATGGTAAACTCGTTGCGCATACTCCAGCGTACTTTCGGAGTGGTGTTGCCGAGGAACACTTTGTCGTCGTTGTTGAACTTGTAGTTCTGGTCGGCATCATACAGTTTCGGGTCGCCAGGAACCTGGTTGTACTTGGCAGCCTCTTCCGCTTCGTTCTCCTGCCATACGCCTAAGAATTTGTAGCCCCAGACTTCGTCCAGTGCATGTCCGATGAAATATCCTTTGTCTATATCGTCTGCTTCTTTCTGTCCGATTACGTTTCCGTCTTCGTCCAGCACGTCTTCCATCAGGCCGTACAGATGCTTGATTGTATTCTTGTTGTAGGCGAGATTGAAAGTCGTGTTCCATTCAAAGTTCTCTCTCTGTATGTTGCTGGAGCGGAGAGTTAGTTCCACACCTTTGTTTCTTACTTCACCGATATTGGCCGTAACGGAAGAGTAGCCGATGATGTCAGGCAGCACGCGGTTATTCAGCAGGTCGTTTGTCTTCTTCATGTATGCATCGATGCTACCTCCCAAACGTCCGTTCCACAGGTTGAAGTCGATACCCACGTTCCATGATTCAGTATTCTCCCACTTCAGCGAAGCGTTTGCCATATTGTAGCTGTAGTAGGAATTGGCCTGTATGATTTCACCGGCCTGATTGTAATAGAAGTATTTTCTCGGTTCCAATCTCATCAGTGCTGCATATTCGCCGATGGAACGGTTACCGTTCTTACCCCACGACAGACGAAGTTTTCCATATTCCAGCCAATCGATGTTTTTCATGAAGCTTTCTTCGCTGAATACCCATCCCAATGCGACAGAAGGGAAGATGGCATATGGATTCTCCTGTCCGAAGGCGGAATATCCGTCCCGGCGTACTGTTGTTGTAATCATGTAGCGGTTGTCATACGCATAGTGCAGACGAGCCATCTGAGCAGCTCCTGTGCGTTGGGTGTCATTGGAATCTACAATGGCTGCTGTACCCCATTTGATTCCGTGGTAGCCTAAAATATCACTCGGCTCGAACGCTGAATTTTCAGAAGTGCTTGACCAATATTTGCGCTGTTCCCAGTTTACCAGTCCGGTGAAGTCGAAGGCATGTTTGCCGAACGTCTTGTTCCATTTCAGCATGTTGTCCCACTGCCAGTAGAAGAGGGTAGAGTCGGTGCGCTTGGCATATCCTCCTTCGTCTTCGTATGCCGGATGGTCGGCAGAACGCTGTGAGTAGTCATTCACCCATTCCAGACGCGGCGAATAAGTGGTCTGCAGAGAGAAGCCGAAGGGCAGGTCCACTTTCAGGAAGATGGAAGAGTTCATGTTGTAGATCTTCTTCATCTTGTCAGTGTAGGTCTGAGATATCAGCGGATTTTGGGCATTGTTGTTGTCGTTGGGGAAATACTTGGGAGTCACTCCATCCTCTTCGTATACACTTCCATAGGGAGAAAGTGTTGTGTAATAGTTGTCGCGTGAGATGTATCCTTCGTCACGTGCCGTGAATTGCGTGTTTATGCCGTAAGTAAGGAAGCCTCCCACTTTGTTCTCCAGATTTACACGGGCACGAATGGCGCTGAATCCCCCGCCGATCAGGTTGTTTTCGTTCTTCAGGTAGTTCAGAGAAGAATAATATGACATGTCATCCTTTTTTCCGGAGATGCTGACCGTGTAGTCTTGGCGCAGGGCTGCATTCTGATAGATCAGATCTTTCCAGTCCACTTCATTCCCGGCAAGGAAATTGTCGATTTCTACTTGGTTGACCCCCAGACGGCGCATCCACACAGCCATTGGGTCGCCGGTGTCTGTACCCATCCATTCTGCCAGTTCGGTATTGCTCAAATTGGACGGATTGTCATAGTAGTTTCCCGGATCGGAATCGCGGCTGTTGATGCTCTTTTCCACATCCCGACGGAAGTTTATGTAATCCATGCCTTTGTATACTTCAGGTATTGAATTGGCGAAGGCTGCTCCGACGGTTGCGTTGAAGTTGATTGTCGGCTTGCCGCTGTTGTTTCCTTTCTTTGTGGTCACAAGGATGACACCGTTGGCTGCCTGCGCACCGTAGACGGCAGCCGAGCTGGCATCTTTCAGCACATCAATGCGCTCTACGTCTTGCGGGTTTATGTCTGTCATTTCACCCGGATAGATTACTCCGTCCAATACGATCAGCGGGTCGGTACTTGCTCCGATACTGCTCTTTCCGCGGATCATCATGCTTGTGTTTCCTTTCGTGTCAGTTTCTATTCCCACCGAAAGTCCTGCAACGCCTTGGCGCAACATATCCTGCAACGTTTGGCGCTGTTCTTTTTCCATATCCGAAGCTTTGATTGAAGCTACTGCACCGGTCAAGTCCGTTTTTTTCATTGTACCGTAACCTACCACAACCACTTCGTTCAGCAACTGGCTGTCTTCAGACAATTTAATGGTAAGAGGCTGAGTGGTTGCCTTTACGGTTTTCGGTGTGTATCCGATGTATGAGATTGTCAGATTGGAACCTTGCGGAACCTCCAGTTCATACCTTCCGTCCATGTCTGTGATGGTTCCTTTTGTAGTGCCTTCTACCACTACGTTGGCTCCGATTACTGGTTCACCGGCAGAGTCAAGCACTGTTCCGGTTACTTTGATGGTTTTGCCTTTTGTTGCCGTCTGTTGTGTGGACATTGTGGCATCCGTTTCGGCAAATACCGCATGACTGCATAATGCAAGCATCAATGCGGCGGCGATGTGTGTCTTATTTAGATGCATAAAGTAAAAAATGATTGATTAGTTATAGAATTTGTGATTGAGTTTATCTTACTCTGCAAATGCGATGTTTCCGATATTGAATTCAGAAACTTGCATGGTTGTTCCGCTTGAGCTCCATCCGTCGTATGTCATCTTGAAATAGCGGTAATGCTGTTTGATTGGAAGCGGCACACTTACCTCGTCAACATTTGTTGAAATGTTTATATCGGTAGAAATCGGTGTGAACGCTTCTCCGTCATTGCTGCCGTATACGGATACCTTGTTGACGCGTATCATGGCATTGGTATTTTGGTATGTACGGTGGCGGAGGCAGAAGTAGTCAAAGTTTTCTTCTTTACCCATGTCTATGATGAAATAGACGATATCATCCGCAGGGACGGTAATATTGTCTATAGCCCAGCTTTTCCCCGGTTTTACAAGCGTGAGGCATGAGTTGTTGTCGCTGTCTATCAGTGCTTCGGGCGTTCCTTTGATAATTTCCGGAGCTTTATCGTCGGTTGCTGTCTGATGAGATGCGGTGACGGTCCAGCCGGTTCTGTCCAAAGCTGTGTAGCCGGCGATTTCACGCACATGGATGTCTGCTGTGGCGGTAATTCCGCTGCCGTCTTCGGAAGTCAGGGTGATGGTGGCATTACCTTCTGCTTTTGTGGTAATCTTTCCGTAATTATCTACGTATGCGACAGACGGATCAGAAGACGTGTATGTCACATCTGTGTTCCATGCAGTTTCGGGAAGTACCTTTACTTCCGCACCAAGGTTGATATCTACTCCCGCGGCAGTGGTGATTGATTGGTATATTTCAGGTACCTCGATGGAGGTGACAGAATAGATCCGTTTGTTGACTTCGATGATGCAGGAAGCCCACATGTCGGTGTTGTTGGTAGACCATGCGGTGAGTACTGCTTCTCCTTCGCCAATAGCCGTTACGGTTCCGGTTTCATCTACGGTAAAGATGTTTTCGTCGCTGCTTGTATAGCGGTACGCATATTCATCTTTGTTACTGGCATTTTCTGGAAACAGCACGATGCTTGACTTCCATGTATCACCTGGATAGAGGGAAACGGTGTTGTTTTCTCCTGTTTCTGCAAAAGACATGGAGGTTACCGCTGTATTTTCTGTAATATTATCATCTTCACTGCATCCTCCGGCAAAAAGTCCGAAAGCCAGCATACTGAAGTATAATGCGTTTTTTGTTATTGTATTCATGGTATATCTAGTTTGCTGTTAATGAATTCAGTTCATTTTCCATTTGGATTCTTCACTGTTGCTGTCTGTTATTGTATACAGTTTTTCCGGTGCTTCTGGGTAGCTTAACTCTTCTATTTCCTGTTTCAGTGCATCAATGTCTTCTTGATAAACAATGAACTGTTTGGTTCCATAGTCATTGATTTCCGCTTCTACAGCTGTAAGGAAGCCCCAGTCTTCAAAGAAACCGAGAAGGTTTATCTTAGACAGTTTGCATGCCTGACGTACGAAGTCCAGTTGCAGGATGCCTTGCGTCTTGGCGGATGTGTCCAAATCAGGAGTCACGCGGTAGTGTTCATACAGGTCGGGATAGAAGTCTTCATAACCGTTTGCATCCATGAACAGTTTCAGTTGCCAGAAAGGAACCAGCTTGTCTGTATACATGTGTTCTTCTGCCAGTCCGTCTTCCTTCCATTCGTTCATGACATGAGGGTGTTTTTCTTCTACGATGTATTTGACAGCTTCTTCGTAATAGTTTTTGGTTCCTCCGTAGTAGTTGCCGCTTTCTGATTCTAGCTTGGATTCTCCGCTTAAATATTTGGATACATCCATTGACATGATGTTGTTGGTTACTTCGGTCGTACCGGCCCATTTCAGTCCCGGACGTGTCTGGTTGCTGTGTCCGATTTCATGTCCCAGCACCCATGAGCGTGCTTTCATTCTTTCTGGATTGCAGAAGACTTCCGCATAGCTGGGAATATAAGCCGTGTGGTTGGCTGATGAGTACGGATTCTTGCTTTGATGTTCAATATGCAGATACATTCGGTTTGCAAACAGGCGTTTGTCGGGGTTGTTGTGGTATTTGAAAAGCCCCATCAGTGCCCATTCCCTTTCAACTACCGTATCAAACAAGTCTATCATTTCTTTGATGTCAGTGTTGTAGCTCCTATAGTCTTGTACGGCCCATGTAACCACCACGTATTTTCCTATGACGTCAATGTCTTCCCAGCGCGCGTTGCGCAGCATTTCTTCCCATTCTTCCTGAGTGGTTCCCTTGTTGATGTCATAATATCCGTTTACTTTTCCGAACGGGAAATGGACGGTTACTGTCTTGGCATCAGCTGCTGCTTTGTCTGCTGCATCTGAAAGGTCAAGCGGAATGTAGTCCTGTGTGAGATTCTGTATGTAAACGAGTCCTCCGGTTTCTGTCTTTATTTTGTTTTCTCCTTCTTTTAAGGTATATGTTTTTGCTCCGCTGTAACCTCCGTTGACAAGGTCTTGTACAATCATGGAGATGCTTTGTCCGTGGGTATCTCCTACCAGTACAAGCACTTCTTCTCCATCTTCTACATAGATGCCGGTAGGATTGTCGCGCAGACCATATTCAGAAGTTTTGTTTACGCCTGCCATGATTTTCGGATTCTGGTAAGGACGGTAGTCTGCGATGCGATAAGCTTTGTCGTAAGTACCTTTCAGTAAGGCGAGCGCTAATTTCTGATAGGTTTCTCCCGGCATTTTGACAATTTCTTTTTCAGTTATCCCTTCTTTCAGTGCTGAACATGTTTCATCTGTGAAGATGGTCGTGTAGTCAAACTTGTTTTCGTTTGTTTGATAAAACTCCATTTCTGCGCAGCTTATCCGGTTGTTGTGTGCAGATTGGATTTCAAACCGTACCTGTTTTACATCTTCATACGTCTGGTCTAACTGAATGGTGGTAGGAGTATAGTTCTGGTCGCCGCAAGCGCAGGAAGCTACTTTCGTCCATGTGCTGGGATCTGTGCTGGTAGATATGTATACATTAAACTCGTTGAAGGCACCGTAACGTGTACCGTTGTCTGTTCTCGGAGTATAGACAATGTAGTCTAACTTGGAAGCCGTCTTAAATGTATAGTCAATGATAAACGGCCAGTCCGTGAATTCTCCAAACTTGGAGTTGAAGTAGCTTTCATAGTCCCCATCGAACGATTTGTCAATGCCTCGTGCTTCTTGTTCCGTTTCTTCTGTAGTAGCTGTGGCACTTGCTACCTGGATTTTGATATCATCGGAACCTGTAGATGCAGCTTGGGTGACACTGATATCGCGGCGCAGTTCTTTGTAAGCAAGTGACAATACGGTACTTCTGGCCACTGTATAGCCGGTAGGAGTCGCGCTGACTTTTAGAGTCTTGTCCTTAAGTTCAAATGAGCACCAGTTTCCGCTTTCCGGGACAGAACACTGCAGCAGGGTAGGGTCAATATTTCCTGAAAAGATAAGCGTAACTTCCTGTTCGCCTCCGCTGGCAGGAAATTCTATTTCTAACGGGAGCACACGTACCCAATCTTCTCTGCCTAGATTTTCATCATCATCTGAACATCCGGGCAGAAGGAACAAGCAAATCATCCAGCTTATGGCAAGCAGTTGCTGCCATTTGCCTTTTGTCTTAAATACGCTTTTCATGGTAAAATAAAATTAAAAGTGAACAATAAGTTTTCTCGCAAATGTACAATTTGTTCATGTTGCTCACTTTTATATCTATCCGTTTTGTCGGTGACAAATGTGTTTTCGGATGATTTTATGCTTTTATTCGGACGTTTTTGTCACATTTTGTGATTTTGAATCAAGGTATAAGGTGAAAAAGATGGTAGATGATAGGACGAAAGGTTAATGCTATACTGTTTGAAAGAGTCAGTATGTCGATTGAAGCATGGGCATGAGGCTGTGTCAAAATGAATATCAGCTTTTATTTGTCATGTTGTAGCGAAGGATCTCGAAAATATAAGCAGATGTACACGAGATTGGCTTCGCCGAATGCAGTTTCTTCGCTCTACTGCAAATGACATTGTTTTTGATAGTCATATTTTGTTTTGACACAGCCCCATGAGTTTTATTCTTCTTTTCTGCTGCGCACGTTCTGCGGTGTGATTCCGAAAAACGTCTTGAACTGTTTGCTGAAATAACGGGGAGAAGAGAATCCCAGTCTGGAGGCTATTTCCGACACGTTGAGTTCCGGATGCTCTTTCAGCAGGGCCATGGCTTCTTCCATCTTGATTTTTACCATGAACTCGTTGGGAGGGAGTCCGACAAGTTTCTTGAATTTGGTATACAGCTTGCTTCGTCCCATGCAGAGTGAATTGGCCAGAGCCGTTACATCGAATTCCTGGTTGGTAAAGTTTTCGCGTATGATGTCGATACACCTCTGAAGCAGCTTTCTGTCGGCTTCGCTGATGGCTTCTTCTGCCGTGGTTTCCAGAACCGCTTTGTTGCTGCAATAAGCCATCAGTCTGCTCTTGTTCTTCAGCAGATTGCGGCAGCGGGCTTGCAGCACGCTGACATCAAACGGCTTGACTATGTAGTCGTCGGCTCCGAAGCGGAAGGCTTCTATTTTCTGTTCGCTCGAACTTTGTCCTGTAAGCAGGATGACGGAAACGTGGGCCAGTTCCACGTTGTTCTTTATCCTGTAGCACAGTTCCTTTCCCGAAATGTCCGGCAGTGTGACGTCGCAGATAATCAGATCCGGCTGGAGCTGGTGCGCCTTTTCCCATCCTTTTTGTCCGTCATTGGCTATATATAGGTGATAGGTTGCATCAAAAGCGTCCTTGAGTATGGAGCATAGTTCACGGTCGTTTTCAATCAGCAGTAAGACAGGCTTGCTGTCGTTTGCATCATCTGCATCATCGCTTTCCTCATCAGCTTCATTTTCATAGTCATTTTCTTCCAGCATGCTTGTGAGCGCGAGTGATTTCTTATCATCAGCTATTACAGCAGGCTCTTCGTCTGCATACGCCAGTTCCTCTTGGCTGAAGCAGGTTTCTCTTAGCGGCAGTGTGATGGTGAATCGGGTGCTGTTTCCTTCTTCGCTGGAAACATCAATTGTTCCATGGTGGAGTTCGATGATGTTTTTGGCGACAGACAGACCGATTTCCGTGACTACATTGAGGTTCCCCGGTGTGTCTTCCGCCTGATAAAACTGCTCGAATACATGTCTGATGGCCTTTTCTGAAACTTCTGTGCCGGCATATGTTACCGTAATGATTCCCTCGTCCTTTATTTTCTGTACTTCTACGTCAATCCACCCTTTGGAGGATGTGTATCTTAAAACGCACATGAGCAGGTTTGAGATGACTTTTTTCATCTGAACAGGATCTATCCATGCTGTAAGAGGCTCGGATTGCGCCTTGACTTTCATGTTTATTTCTTTTTCCCGGGCATATTCGGAGAATGGCTGGCAAGCTTTCCGTATAAAGTCTGTGAGGTCAAGCGCCCGTACCTTTAAGGCAAGCCCTCCCTGTTCCTGTTTGCGGAAATCCATCAGCTCAGAGATCAGCCTGCGCATTTCGAGCGCGTTTCTGTAGATGCGCGACAGTTTGTTGCGCACGCTGTTGCCGATTTCGTCTGTCTGGATTAAAGTTTCCAGTTGTCCCAGGATCAGCGTCAGCGGGGTTCTGAACTCATGCGACACGTTTGTGAAGAAGTTTATTTTCAGTTGGTTTATTTCTTCTATGTGCCTCTTTTCATTTTTTGCTATGTCGAGCGATGTGCGCAGCCTTGTCTGCCGGATTATGAACGACAGGATGACAGAAAGAATGCCTCCTGCTATACATATATATATAATGTAGGCCCATGTGCTGGCATAGAATGGAGGCGCGATGTGGATTTTCAGGCTGGCCTCCAGAGGAGAAGAATCCCCTGCCGTCAGCGGTCGCACCCTCAGCGTATAGTTTCCGGGAGCCAGATGGGTGTATGTGATTTTGTTTCCCTGCATCCGGTTCCAGCTTTCGTCGAATCCTTTTAAAGTATATTCAAATCCGGAGTGTATGTTCTCCAGATAATCGAACGTCGCTATTTCGATTGCGATGTTGTTTTGGCTGTGTTTCAGATTGAGCTTGTCTGTTTTTCCTAATATGGCGGAAAGTATGCCGTCACCGTTTTCCGGCTGCACTTCACGACTGAAGATGAAGAGACGGTCGAAATGAGGCTTCAGAGGCTTCAGTTCGGTATTCTCTTTTTTCAGGACAGCCAGGCCGTTGTTTCCTCCGATATAAAGGGTTCCTTTCCTGTCCCTGAACAGGCAGGAGCTGTTGTTGTAGCTTTGGTTGAAAAGGCGGAAGGTGTTCTCCACAACTTCTGTCTGCGTATTGAAGAGGGAAGCGCCTTTGCCGTGAATCAGATACAGGCAATTGTTCTGTTTGGCCTCCCCGATATAGTAGCAGAAACCGCTTGGAAGGCTGTACTGCTTGAACTTGTCTTCTTTTCGCTGGTAGCGGAACAGGCCTGCCCCTGCGCTTCCTACGAAGATATCTCCGTAGCGGTCTTCAAATATATGGGTGATTTCTCCCAGCGAGAGAGGAGCCGACTGGTATTGGGATATGTGCGACGTGGTAAGGTCGACGCAGACGACTCCGCCTTTCGACAGTCCCAGCCACAAGCGGTTGTGCTTGTCGAGCAAGAACGTTTCGTATGCATACGGGCGTCTGAGCACTTTTCTGACTTCGGGGTTTTGGCTGACATCGGAAAATTGTTCGTTTTCCCGGTTCATGTACACCAGCCCTCCTTGAGTCAGGACAAGCAGTCCCTTCTGATAGGGCTGTATCTGATTTACGATGTTGTTTGGCAGAGAATGCGGGTCGCCTTTTGTATGCTGCAAGGTATGTCCCTGTTTCGTGCGGACGTTCAGCACGTACAGGCCTCCCAGATGGGTGCCGGTATAAAGCGTTTCTGTTTCCGGATGGAAATAGATGGATTTCAGGTTGTTGCTTCCAATGCTTTGCGGGTCTTCGTCTTTGTGCATGTAGTGCGTGAACTTTCCCGACCGGATATCCAGGCAGTTGAGTCCTCCTCCTTCGGTACATATCCAAAGGTTCCCGTCGTTGTCTTCCGTCATTTTGCCTATCACGGAAAAGTTGAGCCAGTCTTTTCTGAGCGGATTGGCGTAGTAGAAATAGTTGTTGTCTTTTCCCGGATTGAAAACATTCACTCCCCCGAAATAAGTTCCTACCCATATGTTTCCGTCCTTATCCTTGTAAAGCGTGAGTATGGAGTTGTGGCTCAGTGTGTTCGGCGAATCTCCAAAGTCGGAGTAGTGGCTCCACGAGTCGCTTCCGGGGTGGTAGCAGTCCAGTCCCCGGTAGGTTCCTATCCAGATGTTTCCCTTGTTGTCTTCCGTGAAGCAGCGTATCTGGTTGTGGGATACTTGTCCGGACGAGCTGTCGTAGCGGATGATGCTGCGGGAAGGGGACAGCCGGGGCACCCCGTTCCAGGTTCCTACCCATATGTTTCCGCTTTTGTCGACATACAGGCATTGCGTGTCGCCTTTGAAAGTGGCGAGCGTTTTCTGCGCGGAAGGAGATTTGCGCGGGATGGCGTATAGCTTTATCGGACTCAGTGCCCAGACCGTGTCCTTCTGGACGTAAAGATGGGTGGCCTGATACGACGTCTCGGCAAATCGGGCGAACAGTTCCGGCTTTTCGCTTTCCTGCTTATAGAAATAGATGCCGTCTTTGGATGCTGTCCATAGCGTGTCTTTCTCGCAGAAAATGCTTCTTATGTCTTGGGCAAACAGACGGAATTTTTCCTTGCTGATGTCGAATTCCGTTGCCGTTCCTTGTGAAAGCAGGTAGATTTTTCCTTGTTTGTTGCCGCACAGCTGGTCGATTCCGCCTGAGGAGAGGCTCAGAAGGCTGTCCGGAAGAGAGTATGTCTTGACGCTGGTTCCGTTGTAGCGGCTCAGTCCTTCGGCTGTTCCGATCCATACGGCTCCTGTTTCATCCTGATAGATTGCCTGTGTACGCACTTGCGACAGTCCGTCCTCTGTCCCCAGATGCTTGAAGTAGAGGTTTTGAGCTTTCATGGTGATGGTACACAGGATGGCAAGTAGGATTAGCGTTGTCTTTTTCATGTCTTTAGGCTTACTTTAACATGTTTGCAAAATTACGAAAAAAAATTGTGACGGCATATTCGCTTCTGAAAAAATGCGCCCGGGGCGTGTGGCCGGGCTTTCTGCGCATCCGGCCGTAACGGACGGCGAAGTCTTCTGTATCTCTAGCCTGAAGATATATGTCTTTAGGCTGAATATATGTGTCTTTAGTCTGGAGATGTATATCTCTAGCCTGGAGATGCAGGATTTGACGCGGTGCGGAGGCGGAAGCATTGCCGGAAAACCGTCAGAATGTGCTTGCGCGTGCCGGAATGTACGGACCGGGAATGGGGAGCGGAACGAGGAAAACAGTCCGGTGGAATGTCATTCTTCTTCTCCGGAGGATGCAGGTATATGTCACTTTCGTCCGAAGAGTGTGCATAATTCATCCGAAAGGATAAAATGCTGCACAGAATCATATGCTGTAACCTGCGTCGGAGTCTTTTCATTCTTATTTTTGTAAAGAACAATTTTTTGACTTAAAAGGAAAAACCTATGAAACGAACATTGATTTATGTATGCTTGCTGTTTTCGGCCTTTTCGGCCTGGGGGCGGAATGACAACCTGGGAAAAGAAACAAAAGAAATTATGAAACGTGTCGCCGACTGGCAGATCGATCATCCGAACAGCGGGGCGGTTAAAGACGAACTGGACTGGACGCGTGCCCCGCTGTATATGGGTATGGTGGACTGGGCTGAAATCGCGGAAAAAGAAGACCGCGACAAAACTTATTATGACTGGCTGCTCCGGATAGGCCGGCGCAATCACTTTCAGATGGGAAAGTGGATGTATCATGCGGATTTTATAGCGGTCGGACAAAGCTTCATCGACCTTTATATTAAATACGGTGACCGGAAGATGGTGGCTCCTGTCATGGCTAGGGCGAATTGGGTTGTGGAGAACCCTGCCCAGACTTCGCTGAAGCTGGATTATAGCCGTGTGGAAACGCTCGACAGATGGTCGTGGTGCGACGCTCTGTTTATGGCTCCCCCGGTTTATGCCAAACTTTATTCGCTGACGGGCGACAGAAAATATCTGGATTTCCTGAACCGTGAATACAAAGCCAGTTATGAGTATCTTTATGACAAGGATGCGCATCTGTTCTATCGTGATGCCCGTTACTTTGCCCAGCGTGAGGCTAACGGTGAAAAGGTCTTCTGGGGAAGAGGAAACGCCTGGGTTGTTGCCGGACTGGCTGAAATCCTGAAGGTCTTGTCGCCGAACGAAACGTCGCGGAAGTTTTATGAAGAACTTTTTGTGGAACTTTCAGGGCGGTTGGCCGAGCTACAAAGCCCCGACGGGTATTGGCACGCAAGTCTGCTCGACCCGAAGTCTTATCCTTCGCCGGAAACAAGCGCCACCGGCTTTATTGTGTATGCGCTTGCTTACGGAATCAATGCCGGTTTGCTGGAGCGGGATGCGTATCTTCCGATTGTAGAAAAGGGATGGGAAGCGCTGGTCGGTGCCGTTGAAAGCGACGGCAAGCTGGGATATGTCCAGCCCATCGGAGCTGATCCGAAAAAGGTGACCCGTGACATGACAGAGTTTTATGGCGTGGGTGCATTTCTGATGGCAGGTTGTGAGTATAAAAAATTGTTTGAATAATTGATATAACCTTTGTTTGATTCAGTCTATGAGAAAGAATGTTTTGTTTCTGAGCTTGATAGCTTTGCTTTTGTGTGCGTTTCAGCATGTTTCTGCCCGCGAAGTGGTTTCTTTTAACGACGGGTGGGAGTTCAAGAAAGGACCTTTTTCGGGGAATGCGCTGCAAACCGTCATGAAATGGGACGGGAAGTGGGAGCAGGTCACGCTTCCACATACGTGGAACGCGCAGGATATGCAGCGCAAAGCTGCCTCTTTTTATCAGGGAGAGGGATATTACCGCAAGCGTTTCACCTTTCCCGAGTCGATGAAAGGAAAACGGGTTTATCTCCGCTTTGAGGGAGTCGGTTCGTGTGCCGAGGTATATATCAACGGTTATCTGGCCGGAACGCATAAGGGAGGCTATTCGGCTTTTGTATGCGAGCTTGGTCCTCAGATCAAGTGGGGAAAGGAAAACGAAATCGTAGTGAAGGCGGACAATACGGCGCGTCCGGATGTGATACCGGTGAACCATAATCTGTTTGGCGTATATGGCGGCATTTACCGTCCGGTGTGGCTGGTGACAACCGAACCGTGCGCCATTGCCGTAAACGACTGTGCTTCATCCGGGGTGTACATTACGCAGAAGAATGTGTCGAAAAAGTCGGCGGAGGTAACCGTGAAGGTGAAGGTGGACAATGCTTCGCTGGCTCCGGTTCCGGTGGAACTTGAGAATGCCGTTTATGATGCCGAAGGAAAACTGGTGAAACGTCACGTGCAGTCGTTCGAGCTTACGCCTCAGGGCATGCAGTGTTACGCTTCCAGCTTCAAGATGAACAGTCCGCACCTGTGGAACGGAAGAAAGGATCCTTATCTTTACAAGGTGGTGTCGAAGCTTTCCAGCAACGGGCGTGTGCTGGATGAAGTGGTTCAGCCTTTGGGGCTCCGCAAGTATGAGATCGTGGCCGGAAAGGGATTCTTCCTCAACGGAGAGAAGTATCCGATGTATGGAGTGACGCGCCATCAGGACTGGTGGGGACTTGGAAGTGCGTTGACTAACAGGGAGCATGACTTCGATTTGGCTGCCATCATGGATGTCGGCGCCACAACGGTACGCTTTGCGCATTATCAGCAGTCGGACTATATTTATTCCCGTTGTGACTCGCTGGGGCTGATCATCTGGGCGGAGATTCCTTTCGTCAACCGCGTGACGGGCGAGGAGTGGGACAATGCGCACCAGCAGATGCGTGAGCTGATACGCCAGAGCTTCAACCATCCGTCTATCTATGTGTGGGGCATCCATAATGAGGTGTATCATCCGCATGAATATACGGCAGCTCTTACCCGTTCGCTCCACGACTTGTGCAAGACGGAAGATCCGGACCGTTTCACGGCGGCTGTCAACGGATACGGACATACCGAGCATCCGGTGAACCAGAATGCCGACATACAGGGGATGAACCGTTATTTCGGATGGTATGAAAAGAGGGTGCAGGACATTCTTCCGTGGGTTGAGGGACTTGAGAAAAAATATCCCTGGCAGCGTCTGATGCTGACGGAGTATGGAGCGGATGCCAATATTGCGCATCAGACCGAAGTGTTGGGCGATGCCCTGAACTGGGGTGCGTCTTTCTATCCGGAAACTTTCCAGACAAAAATACACGAATATCAATGGGGCGTTATAGCGGAACATCCGTATATTATTGCCTCTTATTTGTGGAATATGTTCGATTTTGCAGTTCCGATGTGGAAAAGAGGGGGAATTCCTGCACGTAATATGAAAGGATTGATTACCTTTGACCGCAAAACGAAAAAAGATTCTTATTTTTGGTACAAGGCGAACTGGAGCAAGGACCCTGTGGTCTATCTGACTCAGCGCCGCAATGTGAACCGTGAGCGGAAAAATACTTCCGTTACAGTCTACTCTAACGTAGGCGTTCCGGAGGTGTATTTGAACGGGCAGAAGCTGGACGGCGTGCGCCGGGGCTATACGGATGTGCATTATGTGTTCGACAATGTGACTCTGGCCGAGGGAAAGAATACGCTGAAGGCTGTAGTCCGTGCGGACGGCAAGGAATATACTGATGAAATAGAGTGGTTCTATCGTGGGGAACGGACCCGTAAGGCTGATTCTTCCGTGAATGAACATGAGCATTCCGGCTGGTAAGAAATTAGAATCATTATTAACCTAAATATAAAAATAACATGAGAAAATTTAAAGCTTTAATGTTGGGGATGTGTGCAGCCGCCTTGTGTGCCTGCACTTCACAGCAGTCGACTGCCGTGCAGATGAACGAACACGGAACTCGCTGGAGTTGGGATAAAGGAACAATCGTCGTGGAAACTCCCGAGCGTCCGGAAGGACAGAAGAGTGTAATCGGGCTGACTGTTCCTAAGATGGAGGTTGTGCGTGTGGGATTTGTCGGTCTGGGTATGCGCGGTCCCGGTGCTGTGGCAAGATTCACTTATATTCCCGGAACTCAGATCGTGGCTCTTTGCGATTATGAAAAAGAGCGTGCCGAGAAATGCCAAAAATATCTGGAAAAGGCTTCTCTGCCGAAGGCTGCCGTTTATTCGGGAGAAAAAGGATATGAAGAGCTTTGCAAACGCGAGGACATCGACCTTGTGTACATCGCAGCCGACTGGATGCATCACTTCCCGATTGCCAAATGTGCCCTGGAAAATGGAAAGAATGTGGCTATCGAAGTTCCTTCTGCCATGAATCTGGAAGAATGCTGGACACTGGTCGATTTGAGCGAAAAGACCCGCAAGCATTGCTTTATACTTGAAAACTGTTGCTATGACTGGTTCGAAATGAATACGCTGAACATGGCACAGCATGGAGTGTTCGGTGAAGTGGTTCGTGCGCAGGGTGCATACATTCATAATCTCGACCAGTTCTGGGACTATTACTGGAAGAATGGAGAGAATGACAAGCTGGGCTGGCGTCTGGATTATAACATGCGTCATCGTGGCGATGTGTATGCCACTCACGGCCTTGGCCCGGTAGCTCAGGCTTTGAACATCCATCGTGGCGACCGCATGAAGACATTGGTGGCTATGGATACCAAGTCGGTTGTGGGCAAGGCACTGGTTGAGGCTCGCACGGATTCTACTTGCAACAATTTCCGCAACGGCGATCATACAACAACCCTTATCCGCACGGAGAATGGAAAGGTTATCGAAATTCAGCACAATGTTATGACACCTCAGCCGTATAACCGCCTGTATCAGCTGACCGGAACGAAAGGCTTTGCAAACAAATATCCGGTTGAGGGATATGCGGTAGAGGCTGACCAGTTGAGCGCATCGGGCGTGCAGCCGAAAGTTGACGACTTGAGTGCACACAGTTTCTTGCCGGAAGCTGAAATGAAGGCTTTGGTTGAGAAGTATCAGCATCCTATTCTGAAAAAATATGGCGAAATGGCGAAAGAAGTGGGCGGCCATGGCGGTATGGACTTCATTATGGACAGCCGTCTTGTTTACTGCCTGCAGAACGGACTTCCTTTGGATATGGATGTTTATGACCTGGCAGAATGGTGCTGCCTGGCTGAATTGGGCGAGCTTTCGATGGACAACGGTTGTGCTGCGGTCGCTTTCCCCGACTTCACACGCGGCGAATGGAATGTGGTAAAAGGATACAAGCATGCTTTTGCAAGTCCTGAAGATGAAAAGGCAGCCGCAGAAAAGGCGGCAGCATTTACTGCAAAGCTGAAAGAGCAGGGAGCTAAAGAATGGGGAACTGAAAAATAAGCTTTAGCTGGTTGTATCGGGTTTGCAGACAGCAGACTGTATAAAAAGACAAGGATGTGTTCAGATTGCTTGCTGACACATCCTTGTTATTTTTTTTGTGCATGTCCTTTGCATACGGGCATAAAAAAAGTCTGTAGGCTGAGCTTACAGACTTTCAATTCTCTCTTGTTCGAGATTATTCAGCAACGACTGCTGAATCAGCTGCTGTAGAGTCAGCTGCAACTGCTGTTGAATCAACAACCGGAGCTGCTTCTTCTACTGTTTCAACTGCTGCAGAGTCAGCTGCAGTTTCAGTGTTAGCTGCCTTGTTTCCGCAAGATGCGAAAGAAACAGCAGCGAAAGCTACGAACAAAAATACCAATTTTTTCATTTTCTTTTGCTTTTAAATCTGTAATACTTATGTTGTTTTCTTAAAACGCTGCAAATATATGGACTTTTTGGATACGTTGTTCATCTGTAGCCAACTTTTTTTCAAAAAATATGTTGTAAAATATATTTACTTGTGAATCAATGTGTTTTATAACATCTTTTTTGAATGGAAATTGAATATTTTTTCTTTGTGGCAAGAATCACAAAATTATATATACCTTTGCACCTTATATAAAAGGAGAAAATATGATTGATACGACTGTTTTTCAAGATAAGAAAGCTGTTTACTATACGTTGGGCTGCAAACTGAACTTTGCGGAAACGTCTTCTATAGGTAAAATATTGAAGGAAGCCGGCGTCCGTACGGCCAGGAGAGGAGAGAGGGCAGACATATGCATAGTCAACACATGTTCTGTTACGGATGTTGCGGACAAGAAGTGCAGACAGGCTATCCATAAACTGGTGCGCCAGCATCCGGGAGCTTTTGTCGTAGTGACCGGCTG
>ENA-ORSJ01000422-ORSJ01000422.1-human-gut-metagenome-genome-assembly--contig:-NODE-422-length-46675-cov-6.177177_pt1 | contig 46675 bp, 43 predicted proteins | sample MGYA00242191_ERZ509158 | MGnify/ENA primary metagenome ERZ509158 (study PRJEB26280, sample SAMEA2338623) | human gut metagenome | biome: human gut; feature: human-associated habitat; material: faeces...
CGGCGGCACACCAGATTGACGAGCCTGTCGGTGGACATCCCCGGGGTGTATTCGGCAAAGAAATGGGGATGTTCCTTGATGAAGGAAATGACATTGTAATTCTTGCGTTCGGGTGGTTGGAAGCAGCAGAAGCCGTTGCCAGTGACGATGAACTTGTCGCCGCGCACCCTGCGCCCGTCGCTGTCAATGCGGACATACGACGGATAGCGCAGGCCGTCACGGCGGTTCAGCCGATAACCCGCGTCCACCAACAGTTCCTGTATGCTCAGCCTTCTCTTGTAATCCTCGTAGGTCAGTTCTGCCATGATTGGTTCTCAATTCTTCATTCTTCATTGAATCACATTCCATGCCTCAGTTCATGCTGCATCCGTTCCGTGTTCACGGCTGCTTCATAATTGCGTGCCGCCACGTCCATGGGTGTGTCCACTCCGGGCTTGAAGTAACAGCGTGGAGGTGGAGGGCCGTGCTTTTCCCAATAGATGTCGGGGCGTGGGCCACGGCTCAGTTCGCCCATGACGGCCACGCCCGCCAACAAAGCTGCCCCGATTTTCGTTCCCAACGGCACGTTGTCCCTCGACTTCATGTCCACTTCCCCGAATATCTTGGAAAACAGTTTCAGGCGGTGGTAATCATCAATGGCCATGAACTTGTCATATTGCTTCTGGGTGATTTCGTGGCTCACGGCTTCGCCGTCTATGACGGCGGTCATGTGGTACTTGCCCTCAGTTTCGGTGGGTTCTACCCGTATCTCGTCCACGGTCACCTCCCGTCCATGCCGGCCCTCTCGGAACCAGCCCTTGTCCGGGTTGATGTAGGCGAGGTCGTTACCGTCCATCACCACCGTTCCCTTTGGCAGTACCCTTTCTTCAGGCTCTACGGACAGGCCTTCATTGACATATTGCCCTTGCCCGCCTTGCTCTATTTGTCCCACTTGGGAAAGCTGGCGGTCCAAGTCTTCCTTGACCGCCGGATGCAGTTCGATGGCAATCATCTTGTCACTATTCAACATGTCCATTGTGATAGGTGCGGAAAAATCCTCCTTGATGATGCCATTAATGATTTCCAGCCGTTTTTCCACCGGCACATCCTGTGCAGAGTTGTTAGTCAAAGCTGCCAATTCCTCGTCTTTCAGGTCATACTGCAAATCGGCAGAGACGGAGGAAGACTGTATGGTCAGCGTCTTGCGCTCGGAATCTATGAGTATGCCGTGGCTCGCTAAGCATTCCTGCCATTTCTCGTTGGTGAAATAGACGGGGGAAGTGATGAGCGTGTGGTAAGGCTTGGCCGGTTCGGTGGGTCGTGGCCTGGGTTGCAAAGGTGTGATGACCGTTTCCAGTTCCTCCAACACATCCTGTCCGGCTACTGTCGTGGTGGGTTGCCCCTTATAGTAGAAACCATAACTGCCGCTTTGCAGTTCTCCGGGTTTCCTGTGTCCGTCATGCCGGTTGGGCACTATCGGTGCGCCGGGATAGTAAAGGTTGCCGCCGATGCGTCGCAGGTGGAAGCCGTCCTGTTGCCGGGGTGTCCAGCCGAGGAAGCAGGCTCCCCAAGGGTGGCGGTGCATGGGATGCGTCCAACCTAATCGTCCGTATTCGCCCGCGCCGATGCGGTAGCCGTGTAACCCCATGGCCACCCGGCCGTTGGCGTTCCGTGCGTGTACGAAATCTCTGGGCAAGTCGAAATCCGCCGCCACGATGCTGGCGAAGGTGTTGTAGCACCTTCGGTTGGCGTAGTTCGTGCCCCAGTCGGTCAGTGCCTGCAACTGCTTTTCGGTAATGGGATAGGAAAGTAACGGGGAGTCATGCCCCTGCACAAGCAGGACGAAGCCTTCGCTACTTCCCGCGATATGCCCCCTCATGCCGTTGCGGGCCAACAGGTCTCGCATCTCCGGCGGCAGTTCCAAGGGGCGGGGGTTGGTATTCTTTCGTATGCTCATCTCAGGTTATTCTCATGCTGTTATACAATAATCAGGCATCGCCGCTGGCGAGTGCCGTTTCCATCTCCTCCTGCTTCATGTCGAGAAAGCGCAAGGCGGTGTCGTCGTCCATTGGCAGGTCGCGCAGGCGGCAGTACTTTTCGTATTCCGTCCTCCATTCCCTCGAATGGTGCCATACATAGTCTTTCCAACCATATTCACCGCTCTGCACCTTTTCCACAAGGGTTTCTTCCGGGTAGTATTCTTCTTTTGACATGACGCCTTATAGTTTGGGAGTATTGGCGTTCTGCATCCTGTGCTGGCTGCTCCGCTTCAACTCGTTCCACATTTCCTCGGTGTAGTCGTCCTCGTGCACATAGTCGAGACCGCCCTCGCCGTCTGCGACCCAGCAGCCAAAACAGCCGAAGTTGTACTTGTCCCACTCGCGTTTCGCTTCCTGCTTCCATTGCACACTGTCACCCGCGCACACCAACAGACCCGTAGGCTCGTTCAGGTCGATGCCGATGGTTATCAGTTCATCGCCCTCTGCTACGGTCAGCGGTTCACCTACCCGTAGACAGTTGATTTCCGCATGGGAGAGGTGGAACTCGTCGGCTATGATTTGCAGGTTGCGCCCGATGACGGGTGTGGGCACGGAAAGGATCTGCTTCGTGCCGGAATCTATCTGGTGGAATGCCTGCACAGGGGTGTCATTGTCACTCTGCATCGGTGCGATGACGGGCTTTCCCTCCAAGAGACGTTGTTTCTGTTCTTCGCTGAAACGCTCTAGCCGGCTTTCTACCAGCACGGGATAAAACAACACATCGGCGGTGCCGTCCTCGCGCCGCACCAACGAGAAGCGTGTCCTCGCATGGATGGTGTTGCCGTCCGAATCGTCTATACGGATGGGCAAAACGGGGGAACGGCGACCTGAATGGATGGCTTGCAGTACATCCACCGGCAGGTCACCAACCATCTCCCTTGTCAGCCCGAATTGTTCGAGAGTACCATAGGGTACTTCCTCTTCCGAGAATTTGTATCTGTTCATTCGTCCAAATTATAGTTGTTACACTTGGACAAATGTAAGGCGGTAGAATGAAGCCAAGTAAAAGCCGGGAAGAAAAATGCTCAGATTTTGGGTTATTTATAGCTAAAGAGAAAAATCATACTATCAATCATACTCAAAACGAAGAATGGGGCTTCCCGGCATGAACGTGCCTTGGGAAGCCCCATTCGGGTATAAGTGGTTATGTTTACAGGTGCAATTAGGACTTTTCAGTCTTGGTTGCCACATACATTTGGTTTCTGCTAGTTGGGGTGTCGGGGTCTGTCATTGACAGCAAACCTTCCGCAATCAAGGGAGAAATATACACTCGCTTGAAGTTTACCCTGTCTTTCAAATTGAGCAAATTCATTATTTCCAAAAAGTTTTTGGGCTCTTTGCAGAAATCCAATATTAACGCTCTCATCAAGTCCTTCTTGATGGGTTTTCTTGATGGGGCTTTCTTGATGGGGCTTGCCGATGGGTAACGTCAACACCACATAGTCGGGTTGCACTTCCTCGGTCAGCCTTGACTTTATAGACACTCTAAGTCTGATTCGTAGGTCTGATTCCCTATAAAATCTTATAATATGACCATTCTCATTGCAATTCTTCCCTTTATACGCATCTACATATTACTTTTGTGCCATGAAAAAGTCATGGCTATTACTCACTTTATCATTCTGTTGCTTGTCCTTACAAGCACAGTTCCATACCATTGCATATAGCAAGCCACTGTACAAAATGCAGGGAGTGGCCGAGCCTACAGAAACAAAATGCCTCCCCGGAGATGGAGAAGCAGACAAACTTGTTTCCTTTACTTCGATTGCAGGGAAACAGTCAGATGAAATGCGGAGCCATTGGATAGGCTGTTATATGAGCGTGTCTTACCCTTTGAAGAAAATCATAGTCACTTCACCTTTTGGAAGGCGCAAAGATCCTTTTACAGGCAAACGTAGCAACCACAAAGGGTTGGACTTGCGGGCAAACAGCGAGGATGTCTATGCCATGATGCCTGGCGAGGTCATAAAAGTATCTTCTGATAAGCGTTCTGGCAATTACATTGTCCTCCGTCACGGTGACTACACTGTCAGCTATTGCCATCTTTCAAAGACATTGGCAAAGAAAGGCGCACAGGTCTTACCAGGAGAAGTAGTGGCTATCAGTGGCAACACGGGGCGTAGTACCGGTCCGCACTTGCACATCACCGCCAAATACGGCAAGAAGCACATTGACCCGGCCATCTTGCTTCAGTTGATTAAGGAAACCCGTGAAGAAGCATTGGCACGTCTGACAATCGGCTGAGCTTACTTTCCATTTCCTTTTAAGAACTGCTCGTAGTCATATTCATTCATCCCCGGCTTATAGGTCTTTCCCGACAAGAACATCCTTGCTATCAGGAACGACCAGAATACGGGTATCAGCCACATGACCGCCCGGTTGATATTTGAATTCCCATGGCTTTTCCTGTTATACCTGCGCCCCGGATGCCTCTCATAATATATTCCAATCGGTATCACAATGTACCGCCACGCTATCAACAATAATCCGGCCCATTCCAACCCGAACAGGCACAACCCGATGACAACCAACCAGAAAGCGGTTGTCTCCGGCGATAGGAAATGCCTTAGCATTTTCCCGCACAATTTCAAAAGAATATAGGCAAAAGCCAGTAATACAATGTACTCCATACCTTTGATTATTAGACTACTAAGTTAAACAATCTTTTCCATTTATGCAAGAAATCCTGCTTGTATTTTACCTTTCTCCTTAAAGATATTTCTGTTGATTTTCTCGCGCAAAATTAAGGCAAATTTGACTTGTACCTATCTCGATGAGTGTCACTGATTGATGAAAGGGAGAGAAAGTGCTCGTATAAACGGTTGATGGAACAGATTGAACGTGAGCTACCGACCTCGTGTTAAGCGTTGGTTGTACAATGCTGTAATCCTTTTGATGAAAAGTTCCAGAAAGTAAAAAATATATTATATTTTAATGTATTCAGCAATGAACACTTTATACATGAATGGCCGGATAAAGAAAATGCCACTCCTTGTTCCTGATAACAGGAATAGGGAATGGCATTTAGTTCTTTAATATAGCAGGATTACTTGATCAGTTCTTTGAGGTTTCTCATCAAATTTGCCAGTCGACGTTCGACTTCTGCGTCCGTACATTCGGAAAGAGTTTTTTGCGGGCTGCCTGCAGCTTGATATTTTGACAGCCAACAGTCTTCAAATACGCCACAGGCACTGACCATCAAAGGTATTATTTTTGTGCCGTTATGATTGGCCTTATTGAACAAGGGTGGCAGTTCGTTTCCCATAATATAGTCGGAAGCCATGAATGAAGCGGACACAAGGCAGATGGCTATTGTTGAACGTTCCAACGCTTCTGATATTTCCTTTTCCCATTCATCGCTAGCCTTGAGCCTTTGGTCGTCCCATTCATCAAAATCATAATAGTTTTTCAGCCCCTTCAGGTGTTTCTTCAATTTTTCCAGCCATTTGGCATCATCGTGTGAGTAACTTATAAATATGTGATGAATTCCTGTACCTTTTTTAACGATACTTTCTGCTGCTTTCATGATGGATAGTTTATTATTGTCATATTTATTAATGTCAACGTCTATGTAGCTTAACTGATTTCTCACAGCTTGGTCTATAGAACAATTTTCCAAAGAATTTCCTTTAATTCTCAACACCTTCAACTCCTTGGCTTCCGCTCCTATATGAATGGAGGTTAATTGGTTGTATGTCAAGTCTAACGATTCGATGTTGTGCAGTTTCTTAAAATCCACCGCCGTTAGCCTGTTGTGACCGACTATCAGGCACGTTATAGAAGAGTCATAAAACTGTTTCGGTAAAGCGGTAATGTTATTACAATAAAGATTGAGTGTCCTTAAATTCGGCAGTTTGAACAAGGCGCTTTGCAATGTCTTGATCTCGTTTTTAGACAAGTCGATGGTTTTCAACTTCCTTAATTTTAAGATGTCTTTCGGTATGTTCCGTATTTGATTGCCGCTTAGTGTCAGTTTGGTCAAATTCGTATAAAGAAAAACATTTTCGGGAATTTCAGTCAGTCCAAGGTTGGATAAGTTCAGCTTAGTAACCTGTTTTATCGTTTTTCCTGTTATTTCTATTGGATAATCCATGATTTTTTATAATTTTGCAGTGTCGGACTATGGGGGTAGCGACATTAAACAAGCGGATGTTCCGTGCAAATTCAGGAGAAGGTGTACGGATTCATATCTGGTAAGGGCTCATCCAGCGGAAGACCCGTATTTTCCGGTGAGAAACCCTCAACGGGATTGGAGGAAACCTTTTCATTCATCCGCAGCTTCGGCATCCCACTATCATTACATTAATGTAATATTCCGTGTCCTGACTTATTCTCCGTTTTCGGTAGCGACAAGGACACGTTCAGCAAGACAGCCACCTTTAGGGGTGGCTTTTCTTGTGTTGAGCCACGTGCCATGCCTCATGTGGTAAATGCCGTTCTTGGACAGGAGCCGCGTGGATGTATGTTCCTTGCGTATATGCCAACGCCTGCACGGTGGCAGGCTTGTCGGAATTGTAATGCACACGCACGTCATCCTTTGAAAAGCCTGGAGAGGCTTTCGATGCCCGTTTTCAGGTTGTCAGGCATATCTGTTTCGTTTTTTTGGTTATCATATTATTCTCTTTAATGGTTGAATTTAATGCAATAATAACAAATAAAGTGGAGATGTAAAAATAGCATCAGATAAACTTCGGGACTATTTTAAATTCACCGTCTTTGTTATGCCAGGGAAGACGGTCAACCGGGCTGTCCCGCCATTGCTTATCTCCACATTCGTGTACCGTGCCTCCACTACTACCTTGCCGTCCAGCCTGATGATGCCCCATTGACGGGGATTGGTTTCCACGACACAATAGTTGCCCACGGGGTTCTGTATGCTGCGGTAAATGGGCGGCACAATGACGCGGCTGCCTGCTCTCAGCCCCCATTTCAATCCCGATTGGAACGGAACGGCATCTTGTATTTTAGCCAGTCGCATCTGCTGTTTCTTTTCTTTTTCCCGTTGATGGTCCGCTTTTATCTTAGCGGCTCTCGCCTCGGCTTCCGCTTTCAGTCGTGACACCGCCACATCAAAATCCTCGTCTTGTGTCTTTGGGTGCTCGCAGGCGATGTATTGCTTCTCCTTGCCGTCCATGGCATGGTAGTAATTTCCCTTTCCGTCCGTAATCACGATGCTGCCGTCTACCAGTTCGCCGCAGAATCCATAGTATTCTTCTTCGTCATTCGCCAGGATGCACACACAATCCTGATGAAGGAAAGCATCCTCGCTGTCTATGTGTCTGAACTTACAGTTGTCGGTCAGACTTGTATAAATCCGCAAATAGAAGCCACGTGGCACCAAGCCAAAACTGTTTATTCCCAACGGACTCTTATAGACATTCTTGGTGCGGCTGTAATACACCATTCCGACCCTCAGCATCTCAATCCTCCCGTATTTCAGCACTTCCGGTTTCCTGTTATACAGTTTGGCTGTTTTCAAATCAATGTAAAATGTATGTCCGGTATTGTCCGTCACGGCTACAATGTCGTCCGGCAGGAATTTTATGTACCGATACCGGTTGAGCTTCATCCGTATGTTCCCGTTTCCATCCACGATGCCGACCCGGTTGTCTTCGAATCCTACGGCTGCAAAATTGTCTTTCACGTCAAATACGGTGCGGTATTGCGCTTTGGCGGTGATGGTCTGTCCCATTTTCAATCCCCAAAGCCCAGTTTGACGGTCTTTATATGGTTTCAGAGCTTCTGCTTGCGAAGCGTTATTATCAAACAGGAAAGAACCGTTTTGCAGGTAATCCATCAACTGTCCGTGTGATACAATCGTCTCCAGCAAGCCGTCCGCATTCAATGTCTCGTCTTTCACTTGTCCGGCAGCCATATAGGAAACATTCCTCGCGTTTGCGGTTAGATAACCTTTTCCTGCCAACCGTCCCTCGAACATGGCTTGCCAGTCACGGTAAGCGGTAGGCAGACCGAACAGGCGGTAAAGCCCCACGTTGTCAATAATCATGCAACTTTCCTTGACTCTCGTCTTCCGCAGTCCACGCCCTACCTGTTGCAGGTACTTGGCAAGCGAGAGGGTAGGACGGGCCAGCTGTACAAATTCCACGTCAGGGCAGTCGAACCCCTCGCTGAATACATCCACGTTCACCAACACTTGAATCTTACCCTGTCTGAAGTCCTCCACCATTTGCTTGCGCAGCTTGGCAGGCGTCTTGCTGTCAATGGCGACGGCATTCACGCCTTTATTATTATAGTATTCGGCGATGTTCCGTGCGTGGCTGATACTGACAGCATACACGATGCCTTTCTTTCCGTTGGCATATTGCCGTACGCTTTCATACAGTCGCTCGATGCTTGGCCGTCTGTTCAGCACGGCATCCATTTCCTTCACTTGGAAGTCCCCGTCCGCGCCCCGTTTCTCCAAACAGTCTATCAACCGCTGGTCTTCACTGCCCAGACGTATGGACACGTAGTCAAAAGCCGAGAGCCACCCTTGACGGATGAAGTCCGCGATGCTGTCTGATATTATCAGCGTGTCAAACAAGTCCGTGAACCCCTTGCGGTTTAGCCGGCAGGGTGTGGCAGTCATGCCAAGTTTCTTTGCATTCGGATAGCGCGTCCACAGCTCCTTGTATGTCTCGGCAAGCGCGTGGTGCGCTTCGTCTATCACAATCAGGCTCGGTCTTTCATCTTTCACGTCCTCCCAATGTCTTGACAGCCACTGGATGGACATCACCTTCACACGTTCGTCACTTTTGGATATGCCATAGCGTGCGACGGTTTCCTCAATCTGCTCCACGAGTTCACGGCGATGGGCGACAATCCACACGCATTGGTATTGCCCTTCTTTCAAATGGTCATAAATTACCGAAGCAAGCAAGTGTGTTTTGCCTGTTCCTGTGGGCATCTGAATCATGATACTTGAATGCTGTGCCCATTCAGAAAAGAGAAAATGTTTAATGGTATGTTGGTATTTACGCAACATGATGATGAGCTATAGCTAAAAAGAGAGCGTTACTCATTGTTTTAACTTCTGACAATACGCTGTGGACCACGTTTTATTTCAAGCACACCCTGAAATACAGTCCCACCGACCAATACTTTCCGTCATACAGCGAAGCCGTCAGATTGATGCGGTCTTTCCACACGGCATAATTGCCACCCACGTTCACCACACCGTCATAATATTCACCCATCAGGTTCAGACCGTTCAATGCCTTTGTCCAAAAGCCGTCTCCTTGTCTGTTGAAACGGAAGTTGGCACCAAGAGTAAAACCATGGTCATTGTCAAAATCCAATCCGTCAAACTGGATGACAGAAGCATGTATGCCCAATGTTCCCCCAGCGTTGGAAAATGAAATGCTTGGTGGCGGCAAAATAGAAACGAGTAAGGTAATTGGTATTCTCGCCCACATTGTCGAATGTAATGTTTCCGCCTCCATGATTGGCATGGCTTCCCGGATCATTGGCTCCTAATACAACTTGTGGTGTCCAAGATTTCCACCAGCCTTCCTTCCATGCCCTCAACCGGAAGTGAAAAGAACGGTCCTGATTGACGAACTTCCCTAAAGTCTGCTACGGCCAACCGGGAACGCCTTTTACTAACGTACAGGTGTATGCCACCTCCAACCATGGAAAGAAAGTGATATTCAGATAATAATTATAGATATAAGGATTATATTCCTTGTGGCTGTTCCAATATCCACTGTGATCGATATTATGATCTATCATACTTCCGCCTATCAGGATGGTCTTGTCTTTCTGTATTTCAGCGGTAGGAGCGTGGAGAAGTCCGGTTGTCCCATACATGGTCTGTGCTTTGATTCTACCTCCTACCAGAAGGAGTAACAGAAGAATATAAATTCGTATCATGGAAAGTCATTGTTTTCATTGTAGCGTTTCGTCTTGTATTATTGACTTTCTGATACCTTAATTAGATTGTATTCAATTGTTCTTCTATTGACAAGTTTAAAAAATTAATATGTCGAATTTTTATAAATCTTTTTAAAAGTCAGGAGACAGCATCAAATGTAAGTCTCAAGAATCCGGATGTTTCCTTTAACGTCAAGTGTCCTTGTTGTCGCGGGGACAAGAAGCGTCTCACATTCATGTAAAGTGGTAACAATCCCATCGTTATCAGTCAAGGTCCCTTTACCTTTCACGCAAACAAGTATTACAAAGCTGTCAAGACAGGAATAGTCAAGACGCAAAGGATGGTCAATGTCGTAAAGTGAGGTCTTGAAATAATCACATTCAACCAAAGTGGCACGTTTATTTTTTACCATTCTGTAATGTGTTTGGTAGTCATCCTTGACTGAATAGTCAATGCATTCTATGGCTTTTTCAATGTGTAATTGGCGCAGGTTACCACTTTTGTCGCGGCGGTTATAGTCGTAAAGACGATAGGTCGTGTCAGATGTCTGCTGTATTTCCGCAATAAGACAGCCCGTCCCGATGCTGTGTACACGTCCTGCCGGAATATAAAAACAGTCACCGGTCTTGACATTGTATTCTGCAATAGAGTTACAGATTGTGCCGTCAGCTACTTTTCTTTTAATGTCGTCTGGCGTAAGCTCCTCTTTCAGTCCGCAGCGGAGTGTGGCGTCAGGTTCGGATTCAAGCAGATACCACATCTCGTTTTTGCCGTTCATCATGCCCTGCCTCCTTGCTGTCTCATCATCAGGATGGACTTGAACCGACAGCTCCTGCCGTGCGTCGATGAACTTTACAAGCAACGGGAAACGGTTGCCGAATCGGCGATAGTTGTCCGCTCCGATAAGTTTTTCTTTCAGGATGTCGATTAAGCGGGAAAGCGAAAGCCCGTCGTATTCTCCTCCGTCAACGATGCTTTCGTTTCCCTCAAGGCTAGAGATTTCCCAACTTTCGCCTGTCCGCTTATCTTCAAAGCCGTTTAGATGTTTCAGGTTTGGAATCTTGTTGCCGCCCCAAATGGTCTCTTTCAGTATTGTTCTGAATTTTATCGGTTGCATATTGGTTTTCCCAATCAGGGATTAAATACTGATTTCATTAAAAATTCTCAGACAGTCTGGTGATTGATGCAAATCCCTTTCAGATACCATTCATACAGGCGGTGGATGCCTTCGTCTATTTCCACTTTGTGATGCCAGCCTAAATTGTGAAGTTTCGTCACGTCGGTCAGCTTGCGCATTGTGCCGTCCGGTTTCGTGGCGTCCCAGCGCAGTTCTCCTTTAAATCCGATTTCCCTTACAATCTTTTCTGCAAGCTCGCGGATAGACAGTTCCTTACCCGTACCCACGTTGATGTGGCAGTTGCGGATTTCTTTGTCAACTTCCTTGTAGGTATCCTTGAAGTCTACATTTAATAATACGTGTACGCTGGCATCCGCCATTTCTTCACTCCAAAGAAATTCACGCAGTGGCTTTCCTGTTCCCCATAGCGTGACAGCTTCTGGTGTGATGCCGAACTTTACCAACTTTTCCAGTATCTCTTCATTGGTATTGTTGCCGTTTACACCTTCCACCGGACGCAGGTTGATGTCCTTGCGCACAGCGTCCCAGTCTCCTTCATTCAGACATCTGGCAAGGTAAACCTTGCGTATCATTGCCGGAAGCACATGGCTGTTCTCCAAATGGAAGTTGTCATTCGGTCCATAGAGATTGGTCGGCATCACGGCAATGTAGTTCGTGCCATACTGCAGGTTGAAGCTTTCGCACATCTTCAGTCCGGCTATCTTGGCGATGGCATACGGCTCGTTGGTGTATTCGAGCGGGGAAGTGAGCAATACCTCTTCTTTCATTGGCTGCGGAGCTTCACGCGGGTAAATACAGGTACTTCCCAAGAACAGCAGCTTTTTTACATGGTGGCGGAAGCTTTCGCCGATAACGTTCTGTTGTATCTGCAGGTTCTGGTAAATGAAATCCGCACGGTATTGCAAATTCGCCATAATACCGCCCACATGTGCAGCAGCCAATACCACAGCATCAGGCTGTTCTTCGTCAAAGAACCGTTTCACGGCTACACCGTCCAGCAAGTCCAGTTCCTTATGGCTTCGTCCTACAAGATTTGTATATCCTCTCTGCAAGAGATTGTTCCAGATGGCCGAACCCACCAGTCCGTGATGTCCTGCCACATATATTTTCGATGATTTGTCTAACATTTTTCTTAAAAAGACAAGTTGGCAAGGTATCAGGCAACAAGGTTTTGACAAACTATTCAGAGTCTTGTCAATCTGTCACCTGACACCTCATTATTTTTATTTTACAATTCCTTTTTCCAAATATTCAGCAAGATTGGTACGTACTTTCTGTCCGGCATCCTCAGCGGCCACCTTTGCCATGTCGCTATCCACCATCAGTTTCACCAGTTCCTGGAATGATGTCTTTTCCGGGTTCCATCCCAATTCAGCCTTTGCCTTGGTCGGGTCTCCCCACAGGTTCACCACGTCGGTCGGACGGAAGAAATCGGGCGATACCTCCACCAATACCTTGCCTGTCGCTTTGTCGATACCTTTCTCGTCTATGCCTTCGCCTTGGAACTCTAGTTCGATGCCAACATGCTTGAATGCCTCATAACAGAACTCACGTACGCTGTGCTGCTTGCCCGTTGCGATGACGAAATCCTCAGGCTTGTCATGCTGCAGGATAAGCCACATACATTCCACATAGTCTTTGGCGTAGCCCCAGTCACGGAGCGAGGAAAGGTTGCCTAAATACAGCTTTTCCTGCTTGCCCTGCTTGATGCGTGCGGCGGCAAGTGTAATCTTACGTGTAACGAAAGTTTCTCCACGCCGCTCGCTTTCATGATTGAAGAGGATGCCTGAACAACAGAACATATTGTAGGCCTCGCGGTATTCCTTTACAATCCAGTAACCGTACTGTTTAGCCACGGCATACGGACTGTATGGATGGAAAGGCGTGTTCTCGTTCTGCGGAACCTCCTCCACCTTGCCATACAATTCTGAGGTAGAAGCCTGGTACATGCGGCAGGTGTCGGCAAGACCGCACTGACGGATGGCTTCCAAGATGCGGAGCACGCCCGTGGCGTCCACATCGCAGGTAAACTCCGGTGAGTCAAAGCTGACCTGCACGTGGCTTTGTGCCGCAAGATTATATACTTCGGTAGGACGCACCTTGTTCATCACCTGAATCAGGCTCATGGAGTCACCAAGGTCTGCATAATGCAGGTGAAAATGCGGAAGGCCTTCCAAGTGTGCGATGCGTTCACGATAGTCCACCGATGAACGGCGGATGGTGCCGTGTACATCATATCCTTTATCTAATAAAAATTCGGCAAGGTAGGAACCATCCTGTCCCGTAATGCCTGTGATTAAAGCTACTTTTCTCATCATTTCTGTATTTTTATGTTTATAAAATTTTCATCTGTTCAGTTATAATCTCTACTTTTGCAGTATGAAAAAACTGATTGATTCTATACGATTTTGGATTTATATTCTTTTGGAGAAACTGCACATGCGTCAATAGTGTGATTTCTCCTTACGGATGTTCAGCAAGAACAATGGATTGCCTATCACATACCGCCGCCACATGCGCTTAGGTTCTTTTATCAAGCGGTAAAGCCATTCCAGCGAATGTTCCTGCCACCATCGAGGGGCACGTTTGTATGTTCCTGCAAAGAAGTCGAACACAGCACCGATTGTACCTACGTGGCAATGGATGTTCAGCTCGTTCCAATGCGAGTAAGTCCACTTCTCCTGTTTCGGCGCAGTCATGCCTATCCAAAGTAAATCTGGGTTGGCATCATTTATCGCTTTTATGATTGCCTTATTGTCCTCCTCGGTAAACTCTGGTTTGTATGGCGGAGAATATGTTACGACTTCCATATTAGGATAAACCGTCTTGGCTTTCTCGACAATCAGTGACAACACCTTAGGCGAACTTCCCATGAACATGCATCGTCCACCTTTTTCATTCAATCTGTTCATTTCGAACTCGAACAGATCCCAGCCGGCCACCCGCTCCTTAGGCTGCGACTTGCACTTCAACCAGCGGCAGGCTTTCACGATGCTTGCCCCGTCAGGAATAAGATAGTCACCATTTCTTAAAGCTTCGGCAAACAACTCATCGTTCTGCGCTGTGTTGAACGAGTGGGCGTTGATAGTGTTTATTAGCTTCTTCCCTTCAGGTATATTTCTTAGGGCTGCTTTGCTTTCTAAAATTGATAAATCTTTGAGTAAAAGCATACTCCATATCGTATTATAAGGTTATTTGTACTTTTTAATCTTTCTGCCAAAACATACTGAATGCCTTGTTCTTATAAGGTATACAGTATTCATAAAACTTTAAATTGTTCTGTTCCTGGCTGAACGTATGAAAACAATCACCGGCAAAGACAATCTCATCATTCCGGCAATCGCTATCATCGCCATGATTGAAATATTCTCCCATAACAGAATTTTCAGGAACTAATGCTTTACCGTGTTTCAGCTGCCAAAAGGGGAAATCCTTGCTGTGCAGTTGCCACTTCACCATTCCGTCCACTGCATACACAAGCATCATAGGTGTATAATCACACTTCAAGCATCTGATTGCCATCGCAGAAAAACTGACTTTGTATCTTTTTGAAAGTCCGTTTATCACAGTTCCACTAAATTTCTCCTGCAGCAAGTCTTGTTTTAACAGAAGCCAAGGCATCAACAAAGAGGACGCAAAGTCATCCGCTTCCCGTTCTATAATCCAAGCTTCATTGTTCCCAAATGGATTGTATGTATGACAATGAGGTTGCATAACCCCATTTATCAAAGCTATACGATGATGGTCTATAAAATAATGTCCCAGTTCATGAGCTAAGGTAAATCTTCCCTTTGTACTATCCGGTCTATTGCCGTTAGCTGTATTCAGATGGATATAAAAGCAGTCATTTTCCCGTTCGTACACGGTTAGTCCGTCAAAGGTATCCTTGCCATAGTCATCACACGTTAACTTTATTTCCTCCTCGCTTACGATTTCTACTAAAGGAATGGGAATAGAGTACTGCAATGCAATTTGTTCTGCAAGCCAATTTGTACCCATACCATTATTCATCGTTATTTTTTTTATGCTTGTGCTGCTTTTTGATTTTTTCTATCACATTCTTAGGAAGATCGTTGAAGTTCCTTGCAGCCATAGAATACATCGAATCAGCAAATATTTGAGGTAACTCCTCAGCAACAAAATGCATCTCACTTTCATCTTTGAGTATACGCATCTCACATCTTCCACTGACGATAGCTTCAATATCCACATGCCGGTCTTTTGTTTTAGGCACATAGCTTTCATGCATATGTTCGAAAAACAGATGCTCTTCTTCATTTCTTGGAGGCAAGTATCCCATTGCTCCAAGCATGAAATTCAGTTCTTCAATCGTTAGTTGTGCCATAATTTTAATATTTTGATTTATCGTTTAACGCCATATATGCCTCTCTTTTGTATACCCTTACCGTTGTCTGTGAGACGCCAAGTCTTTCCCTCAACTTACTTAATAGTTTTCGAGGTAGCTTCTTTCCTCTCGACTCATAAGCTTTATAAGTCAAATAGATTATCTTATGCTTTTCATCAAGGGCTGAAAGTTTTGCGTCAAAGGCTAAAACTAACTTCATTTTCTCATCTGGGGATATGTCTGGCATATGATACTCTACAAAACTCTGTGCATTTTCTATCACCGACAAGTCCTCCTCTTCTGTTTGATCTACACAATAACCATTCTTTGCATATTCAAATAATTGGGAAGCTACTATGCTTTTCAACCATACAATGATAGCGGTATCTTCATCTTTGCAATGTGACTTACTCATGTCAAATGAATATGGATACTTCCATACTTTTGCAAATGCACATTGCATAGCTTGCAAGGCTGCTGTTTCTGTAAGTCCCAAGTGTGAGGCTTGTACTTCTGCATAGACTCTAATTTTATCTTCAAAGAAGGCAGCGAACAAGGCAAGACTCTCTTTTGCCTTTTCCATATTATTTTTGTCACCTATCGATTTTAATAGAGCTATGCCGCCAATTGATTTTTGAAGTATTTGTGTCATTGGCAAATCCTAAGACTAACGGTTTTGGTATGTAAGTGAAGGTTCTCTAATGAACCTGTATTTCATGATGATTAAAGTTAAAAATGCAAACGGCACAAGCCGTTATGACGCTCCAGCTGGTTACGACACATGGTTGGAGTACTGGGAGAAGAAAAGCGGTAAAACCGCATGGAGATGTTCTGCCACTGATTGCCTTAAGATAGGCAGAACGAATTTGGTAGGTGCACATGTGAAGAAAGTGTACGGAGGAGATAATCATTCCTACATTGTTCCATTGTGCAGAGAATGCAACATGAGAACTGATGAGTTTTATGTGGATGAGGAATTGATTCCACTGCCAAGTAATTGGTAACCTGCACAGTCTATCTGTTGATCCTTTTAAAATCCCCTGCTTCTATAAAATGAGACGCGAGCGGGGGATTTTTAATTTTATACCTTGCCGCAGGGATAATTTTTCCAGTAGGCGAATTTCTTACCGTATTCACCACGCAACCAGTCAACGGTCTCTTTACAATTTTTCTTATAATCTTGTTCAAAAGCACCAAACAAGGCGATTGTGACATTGCTCGGAGCATAAAAATCTTCTATCATATTACGGTATCGCATGGAATAGAGGGGGAAATTAATGCCAAACAGACGTAAGAAGTCACCTATCACAGCGCCAATCCAAAAGAAACATTTAGGTATTCTTATAATGTTTTTTCCTCTCATCTCTTGCGACAATGCATTCAACCACACATAACTGTCAATCGGCATATCGCCAAGATAGTATGTCTTCTTATCTACAAGTTCATCCGGTGCATTCATGATAGCGTCAAGCTGTCTAACAAGATTCTTAACGTATGCGTACGTACGTATCACAGGTTTATGGCTTGGATGCACATACATACCTTTGGCTATGAATTTCCATAACTCATTAGGATAACGCATGTGCCAAGGTCCCCACACATTACAAGGACGGAATATGGTCCATTTACATTTCATATTACTGTTTCGTATGTATTCCTCATCCATCTTTTTACTAATGCCATAAACCGTATGTGGAGCATACGAATCATCCGTCAATCCAAAAGGAATTATCTTGTCTTTGTATACATATTGTGTGGATGCAAACAAAGCGTGCCTGACATAATTATGCTTCATGATTTCGTCAACCACGTTTTTTGTCCCTTCTGTATTTTCGATATAATCTTCCAACTTGTCACTAAGCGTATCTGTACGGGCAGCCAGATGTATTACTATTGAAGGCTTGAATTTATCGAAAGCTTCAGATAAGCGTTTCTTGTCCATGATGTTCCCTTCAAACCAATACTTGTGTTGATCCGCTTTTGTCACATCAGCTTTGTCATAATTTACAAAATGATACCCCTTTTGTTCAAATAGTTCTATCAAATTTGTCCCTATAAAGCCAGATGCTCCCGTAATCAATATGAAATCGTCTTTTGCTATCATAAACTCTAAATATTATTGAATATGTTTTCTATCATTTTTAAATGTTGCCCCATCTCATATTTTTTCTCAAATTCCAGCCTTGAATGCTCACCAATTTGCTTTCGTAAATCAATGTTATCAAACAGGAGTTTTAATTTATCAGCCACCTGTTCCGGAGACTTGATTTCTACAAGATAGCCATTATAGCCATCTTTCACCATATCAATAATTCCTCGCCAACGAGTTGTGACAATAGGAAGTCCATAAGACATCGCTTCTATTAAGACCAATGGGAATGATTCTGAATGAAAATAGCTGGGAAAGCAAAATACATCACTATCCCGAAAAGCATCTTGCTTCTTTTGTCCACGTATAACACCCAAATATTCGATATTTCCTGTTAAATCGTTATCGGAAATGAATTTGAAGAAACGTTGCCTATATTCAACTGACTTAAATTCTCCTGCAATTTTGGCTTGACATTCAATGTCTTTATCTTTTAAGATCTTAATAGCTTTGCATAAATCCAATTCTCCTTTTGATTCTTCCAGTAAACCGATAAATAGAATATTTAATCTGTTTGTCTGTTTGGGCTCGTTCTTTACACGAGCTTCATCAGGAAGTCCATTAGGCACAATTTCTATCTTCTTTGCATGAATGGCTTTTCCTTCATTAGGACATGACTTGGAAAGTTGAATTGCAACATCCGGATAGAAAAAACATTTTTTGAAAACGAATTGAAAGAGTTTATTTTTCTTTTTTAGATGTTCGGAGAGACCACTTGCATGAAAATGAAAGATGGTCTTTCTAAACATCCATCGTGTCGGAAATAATATCATCATATCCCTGTAAACAGCTGAATTGGGGCCACTCGGTGGATAATAAAGTATATCCACATGTTTACAGATTCTATAATAATACATCTTCGTAATGATATTTAATAAGTGTATTATTTTATAGAATTGTAATTTACCCATATCTTTCATTCCACGAGAGAAAACCATTCTGATATGGTAAATTTCAACATTTGGGAATGGATGTTCAACAAGGTGCTGAATCATCACGGCCTGACCACCATACGGAGGTGGCGTTTGTCCGACAATAAGTATCTTTTTCATTTATTTCTACTACAAAATTTAACAATGGTAAACACCAACCCCTATAAGACACTTCTTAATCCCTGTTGTGTTTGCTGTAAGAGCGTTTGTAGAAAGGTGCATGCTTGTGGATTTGCTGACACGGCAGACCATGCTTGTCTCATAAACTTCCCGTTTGGAAGCTGTTAAGTTGAAAAATTCCTTAAGAAGTCCAGAGGCGACTTTTTCAGGAGCTTGCATATAACGATATAACTCAGGGAAACTATATGTCCATTTTTACCTAATATTCATCATGTCCGCTATTTTCCTGGCTGTTGTGTCTCCAATGGCTTTTCTGACACTGTCTATTGCTTTCCCTTTGATTTCTTCTTTTATATCCACTACCAGCCGTCTCATAATTTTATATGCCTCAGACTCGTCCTCCCCATTGGTGAATACTTCAAACAGCATAGGTTTATCAGTCATTTCGGGAATCACAAAACGTGGTAAAACACTTTGAAACGATTCTTTGTCGGAAGCTGTCATATATTCAAATCCCAAATCTTCTGCATAATGTTTTACCAACTTGGATGATTTGCATCCAAAATGACCGCCTGCCGCCCCGAACTCGTCTGCATAGTCCCCAAATTGTGCCCACACCTGAATATAATTATGGAATTCATTCCCTTTCCCATTATTTACAAGCATAATACGGACATTGTTTTTTATATGATGATTGCCCAAAATATTCATGTCATAGAAAAACGCTAAGTCGCCGAACACTCCAAAATACAACCTGTCACTATGCACGAGAGATGCACCAATCATAGAAGACATGCAACCGTCAATGCCATAACCGCCCACGTTGCAATAACTTCTAACACCATCAGGCAATTTAACCAAATTCCACGCTCTGAAACTATTCATTATTCCGACATGGATTTCTGAATTTTTAGGAAGAATACCAACACTTTTTACAGCAATCCATATATTGGAAAACGGGAGATTAGAATCTTCCAATTTCTTCATTAAATCATTTGACGCTTTTGTATAAATATCAAATTGAGAACGCTTCATGGTTGCTGCATCATCCTTGTTATAATAGTGTTCAAAAAAGCTCACCTCATCCATCTCGAATACATACCTCAACTTTTTGAACGTATCCTTGATCTCACCGTCATTGTTAACTCGCCATACTTCCTTGGGGTTCAAACTGCTAAAGAAGTCTGCACCGGCAAGTTCACCTATCTGGATCAACAAATCCATTTGTTTGAGCGGAGAGTTCGAATATTGCTGGGCTGCTATAAGGTCGTATTTAATGCCATAATGTCCATTGTATCCACTGCTGATTTCATAAAATACAACTGCATCATTGAAACTACAAAACCGGTCAACAGCCTCGGTCTCTTCTTGTGTGAAATTACGGTGTGATCCTATGAATATAACTACCTTGCCCTGTGGCAATGAAGGAAATTTGTCGCGATAACCTATTCTTTCTATGACATTTACTTTTGGCAACTCCTTTACATTGAAATTCCGGCTATATCTCGTCTGCAAATTTATATGAACCGGACCGCCGCCCCGTCGACGACATTCGGTAAGTGCCTTGTTCACTTGGATAGAACAATTCCAAATCTCATCGTTCATCTTGACAACTGGCACCTGAACGCTAAGTAATGCAACATCATTAGGAAGCACACGCCGGTCTGTAACCTGTGGTATCAGATGTCCTATCCTTTCATTTATTTGTGAGGAAGTAATTGCAACTAACGGCAACCTACGGTAATATGCTTCAGTCAAGGCTGGCATATAGTTGCGGGATGCTGTCGCACCTGTGCAACTCAATACAACAGGCTCCCCAGTCTCCTCTGCAATGCCACATGCCATATATGCGGCAGAACGTTCATCCACACACGAATATATCTCAAAATAAGGGTCGGATTGAAGGCTTGCAACAAGACAAACATTTGTTGATCCCGGTGATACAATCACCCGTCTTATATTATGCGCTTTTAAAAGCGACACAAGAATCTGGACATTCAATTCTTCACTATAGTTCCATTCCATATTATAAAATTTATCAAAAAATTAAGCTTAAAAATTATAATCCACATCATCATAAGTTATGAGTCCCGCACCTCCTGTCATATGCTAGCCCCAACGTAAGTCCACGTATTCCCCACTTTGACAAAGTATATGCTGAATTAACGGGACGCAAGCTCGAAGAAGAGCAGATATTCAATATGTTTCCACGGATTTTGTATTTTACCATATATTCAGCAACTATGCGTGAAAGGAAAAAACTCCCTTTTAGATTGGTTGCCATCACATTGTCATAATCAGATTCATCAAGTTTTGACCAGCTTCCACCTATTATTCCAGCATTGTTGACCAAAATGTCTATTTTACCACATTCAGCATAAACTATAGCAATTTTCTCCCTGAAACTGCCAACGTCTTTACAATCAAGAAAGACAGGCATCACGTAATCCTTTTTCTCACATTTCTCCTCCAGACATTTTTTAGCATCACACAATTTTTTCTGATTCCGTCCTGTTATAACAACATAAGCTCCGCTTTTTAAAAACGCTTCGGCAATGCTTAAACCTATCCCACTCGTGCCACCTGTTATAAGAGCAACCTTACCCTCAAGGTATCTGTTTGGAGGAAGTGTTATAATATTGGTAGTAATTTTTTTTAACGAAATACTTCTAACCAAAAGAACTACCTGATTCCTTATCTTTTTTAATAATGATTTCATGTTTCAATATTTATATAAATGATGTTAATGCATTATTTAGAATATTTGTCAACGCATGATATGCAATCAAAACCTCCTTTGATTTTACTTATATTTGCAACAGTTTTTTTAAGAAAAGTTTAGACGCTGACAGATTTTCATCTTTTATTCTGTCAATAGCATGAAAATCAAATGTAGCATTCATTGCTCTTTCATAATCGGCATCATCGGTAATAATGCTATCCTCAAGCTGGAACAGCTTTATCAGGCTTTGCATTCTTGAATTAACCTTGTGTCGGTGGAGGTTGAACACAAACACCGGTTTATGGAAAATTATCGAGAACGCAGTTCCGTGAAAGGAGTTGGAAACGAAAGCGTCGCAATAGTATATCAGCGACAGAAACTCACGAGGTCCGGCACTGTTGAAGTTCTTGTCGGCATAGAGTCGTGGATACGTGTCGGTTATCGAATAAATCTTCAAGCCGTTACGTCGGGCGTAGTCTTTGGCGAAATCCTTAAGGAACTTACTACCCTCAAAGTCATAAACTAACAGGTAAGGCTCCGTCTTCTTGAAGTCCGCCATGAGTTCCTTCCATTTTTCAACGGTCAACAGAAACACGGGGTCGAGCACCCACATGCCTTTTATTCCGATTTTATTTAATATCTCCAAACCCTGGTATTCCCTGACTGAAACGGCTTTGAAGGTAGACAGAGATCGCTTAATCCGTTCAAGGTTATTGTTGTCAATATTCAGATATGAAAAACTTGCTGCATACGAAGCCTTTGCTCCTTTTTTTACGAAGTCAAGAAAGAAAGCAGGATCTCGTCCGGCTTCAAAAAACACATTCCATACCTGGTCGCTGCCAACTATATAAAGGTCGGCTTCCGGCGGGTTTTGGTACAGTTCCTCGAAAATATGATATTTGTGTTTGGTTTCTTTCAACACATTATGGTTGAACTCGTCGAACTTGCGCTTGCGTCCAAGTGTGGTCTGCCTTTGCAGGTATTTCATAATCCTGTAAGCGCACCTCGTTGCGGCAAACCGACTCATGCGCGACTCTGGGTTCACCCATTTGTAATCATACTTCCGCCTCAGGTATTCCGGCTGGTAGTTTATTATCTCCACATCATTGCCTAGGTCGGCCAGATACGTCTGCAGCGCATACGCCTGTAATGACGCCCCGTAATTATAAACGTCGTATGTGGTTAAAGTCTTGATTTTCATCTTTAATAGTGTAATTCTAATGATAAATCTATAATAATTACATGCTATTTACAGAGTCCTAAGAACTCTATGATACTTTTCTTATATAAATTTTGTTTGTCAATATAATTATTAATGCCTCTCAAAAATGATTCATATAGCTTGGGGTCGTTAATTATGCTGGCATTAAGTTCTTTTATATTGTCGAATAAATAACCAAGATTTTCTTTTTCAACAAAAGTCAATGCATTATAACGTCGTCCCAAAATAGGAGTTCCATTAAAAATAGCATCAAGTACAACTCCACTGCTCCTATCCTCGTATGTATCATCATAATTAAGTAGGCAGAAACGGGCAGAACGGATATATTCGTTGTATTTTTCTTCACTTAAGTATTCTATGCACAGTTCAATATTTGTACATTGTTTACATATTACATAAAGTTGCTTTATCATTTGCTCATTGCCACTTCCAGCTATTAAAACTTTTAATGAAGTTTTTGAGAGATATTGAGCAGCTTCAACAACACCTTTACCGGGACGAATTCTACCCGCTATCACTATATCATATTTTTTGTTTTCAAATGCTACTGCGGGTGTAGTTACTTTTTTCGTGTAGATATAATCCGTTACGATACAACTTGGTATTCCGTACGCCTTTGCTATATGTTCACGAGAACATAATAGTCCCTTTATTTTATGCCTTGCCAAATGATATATTAGTCTTTTTATCGGTGAGACAACGGCGTCCGTATCATACGCGATGACATAAATGTTGCTTTTCTTTTTCGCAAATAATGCAACGCTCATAATGGCTGCCGAAAGCCCAGACTGTTGGATAACAATAATATCATCAGGCAGGGCATTCTCAAAAAGATATTTGCAGTTTTTCAATACACGCCACTTACTTTTCACCCAATTCTCGTTTGGTGTAAAGTCATACGGCAGAACGAACATGTCTTTTTCGTTAAAATGTGTCTTGAATATCGGCCCACCTGCAATCTCAACTTTGCAATAGTCGCTGTATAAGTCTACGTAATTTTGTGCAACGGCAAAGTAATGGCCTGGTGACTCCCCGTTGATGTTCTTGCTTTTTACGTCTGCTATTATTAGTCGTTTCATTAATCCTTAGATATTATGATAAAGTTTGACATACTGCTCATACTGCTTATTGGAGAACAGTTGGGCACGTTTAATACAATTTTCGCGTGAGTATATATCTCTATGTTCGGCTACATACATTACAGCTTGGTACAATTCGTATATGTTACCTTGCACTATGACTTTTCCTGTTTTTTCATCAATGGCTTCAGGACTACCTCCTGTGTTAAATGTAACCACGGGCGTACCGGCAGCCAAAGCCTCAATATTGACCGTAGGGAAATTATCGGCCATAGTGGGATTACAGAATACACTTGCAGTCTGATACCAAGCCACCATCTCATCGAACGTCTTTGTCCTTCCGGTACAGATTATCCCAAGAGCATTTAGCTTCTGTTTCTTCTCTTCATTGATATTACCAACCAATACAATCTGGTAATTGTCGGGCAGAAGTTTTGCTAATTGTTCAAAATAAATCAGTCCCTTGCGTTTCTCCCAAAAAATTGAACAACCAAGAACAATCCTTTTTTCAGGTGTAATGTCGTATGCTTTCCTGACATCAGCAGTCGCCTTGTGTGAGAATCCATCAATATCAACACCGTTGTAGATAACCTTGACCGGATGTTTCTTGAGAAATGATTCTTTGACAAAATTAGCGAGCCACTGTGACGGTGTTACTATCGTTAGTTTGTTGATGCCTGTGTGCCACTTGCGGCGTATTTCCCACACCAGATGCGTGTTGTCAATCCATGTGGCACACTGCGGGCACTTGCCACATCCCGTCTGCCAACGCATACAACTTACTTCATCAAAGTAAGGGCATTGCCCGGTAAAGGCACGGCAGTCGTGCATGGTCCAGACAACTGGAATACTGTTGTTATTGATGTATCTTACCAACATTGGCATATTTATCATATTGTCGTTGATGACATTCATGTGTATTACGTCCGGACGGAATGCCTTTAGTTTACTGACTAGCGACATTGTGCTGAACACGGAATACACGTCTTGTACACCAGTGAGTTTATAAAGATTGTAATGGACGTGCCAGTTGAGTCTTGAACCAAATATTTGTTGATTGGGCAGAACGTTTCTTTTGTTTCTTCCACTGTTCGGGACAAATAGCTCCACATTATCCCCATTACTTTTTATGGCAGAGGCTATGGCCTTGTAATACCGTGGAAAAAAGCCTACGTTCGCCGCATGAAGTATTGCGATTTTCATTGTATGACTTTAATTTTTGTTTTCAGCTATTGTTTAATTCGTAATTAAATGATTATCAGATAAATACACAATGAATTGTATTTGCCGAAAAAATCTTTTTATAAAAGGTCATGTTTTATAATCTAATAGACGGCATATTGCATTATAATAGGCCACGTTTTACAACATATTTCACGGCATATTGAACACCTGCGTTTTCCGTACTGTGATTTTATCAGAAATAAGACGCTCAATATCTTTATCCGTGCAATAAAGCCATTTTCTTGATAGACAACAGCCAAGCAATAAGAAAAATGCTAAATGGTAATAACGACAACCTGTAATATCTCCTATAAAACTGTTAAAATACCAGCCTAAGGCGATGACCGCTATTGATTGTACAAACTTATTCTTACCTTTCCATATTCCAAGATATATGGCATAAATAAGAAGACCAAAGTATACAATGACATAACATAAACCTCCACGCAACAGATAATTTAAAAACGGGACTTCTGACGATAGTCTTCCAAACTTTCCTATTGAAGATTGGTCAAAAAACGCAGAATAGTATCTTGAAAAAGCACCTTTACCAAATAGCCATGAATCTGTGGCAGTCAAATCTTCCGCCATCTCTAAATACAAAAAAGTACGGGTATCAGTGGACAAATTTTCGTCATTACTCTTTTGCATAATGTATTCCTGGAGTTTTTGGAATGTTGTCTCATTTTGGTTGGCAAGGTTCAAAATCGGGATGAACATCATTAGTGGGGCAATGATGACAAGGACGGCAAAAGCCTTTAAAAGTTTTATCCTTTTTATGATATATACTAAAATGTAGCTGCACAAGGCAAATCCTATAACAATAAGATACATTCGTGCGGGATTCTCTCCTGTTGTTGCTTTAATAAAAGCCTCCACCATAGCTATAATAATTAAGAAACGGAATTTTTTTGTAACGTATGGATAAAATACTATTACGAAAATGGAGAGCATTCCTAAAGGGAATTTCATAAATACAGAAAATACCAATCCAATGGTCAAATAGATGTAAGTTGTTTTCTTCAATAAATTTACGCCATAGCTCAATGTCCCCAAATAAGTAAATAATGGAGGCAACATCAGTAAAGCAGTGTATTCATTGCCAAACAAGGTAAACCACTTGTTCCCCAAGGCATAAAGATAAGGTTCAGAACTTATTGCCGTGCGCAATATCTGCAACACTGCCATTATTACAAGGGCAGCAAGAATGTACTTTCCTGTTTTGCTAAAGTCATTATTCTTTATAAGGAAGTATGGAAATATGGCAAAACTTATCCACATGCAAGCTGAAAATAAAGCCTTGATAAAGCCTGGGGCCATGAAGTATAATCCCCAAAAAGATGAGATGAACAATGTCACGTATGCCACTATTCTTATTGAATATTTTGTCTTATGAAAGATGTCCATTTTATGATGTTTTTAGTCTTTTGCCGATCATCTTGAAATGCGCAAATTCATAAATATATGCTATTGCTAATATCATTATTAAAGGAATCAAAACGGAAACAAAACCGATATAATGCCATTCAATGTTTAGAATTTTTACATGAATCAGATAAACAACATAAGACATAATTGCTAATTTAAAAATTGGACTGGCTGGAAGGATGCGTCTATTCTTCATAAACCTACCACATCCCCATATTACCACTACAGCAGTTATGGCAGGAGGAAAATATATATATTCATGTAATAATACGCATTGTATAACGAGAAAAATGACAATAATGCAAAGGAGCATATACTGCAGTTTTATTCGATGAATAAAGTCTTTTTCGTAAACAGCTAATATTAATCCTACGATGAGAGACCAAAGGTTGCGGTAATAATGGGCGGGCAGCTCCATCTTAAATGCCATTATGCCGAACAATATTATAAAAACTGTATAAAGTGAAACGAATGCCATCCTTTTTCCACAAATCGGGAACACGCTCTTTGATATATAAAACGCCAGATACGAATAAAGGGTTACTTCTACAAACCATACTACTCCGTCAATTTCATGTATGCCGACAAGCAATAACAAATATTCCCACACAGGGAGGATATGGCTGCCAATTTCACAAAAGTGAGGATTGACTCTTGCCTGTTTCAATACTTCGGGTGAATAGCCGTTAGCCCCTATCAGAAGATAAACAATGATTGTAATAAAGTTGATAATCCATAAAGGTTTAAGCAACTTCAACATCCGTCGTTTCAAGAAACTTGCAAACTTGTTTATCGGCTTATGCAGTTCAGACTTTGTTATGCCGTATGCCGACAGGATGAAGAAAATAGGCAGCGCAAAATTCCCCCCCCTATAGAAATTGGCTTCAGTGCCGTTATATCCTGCCTGCGAAGGGCAAAGTGATGTAACACGATAATAATGCAACACACGGCTTTTAACATCTGTGAAGTGTCTTGCGATATCAGGACGTTGTACTTTGCCGGAGACGTTTCAATGCCTAAACTTAGCTTAAATGCAAATATTAACAATATGAATACCAGCAAATATTCAGCAATGATAAATGTCGAGTTCACTTGATTAAATCTTTTAATTTATCCCAATAGTTTTCCTTGAAATATGGAGGGTTGTCATATTTCACATCGGTTCTTTCTAACATCTGATTGGCTTTCAGATATGCTTCGTCAAGATTGTTTGCAAATTGAATGTGGTCTTTGAATATCTCTTCAGGAAACCACTTGACCCCGCTGCTTAACTTGTGGTCAGCCGAGTTTATGACGATTACAGGAGTTGAAGCTATGGCTGAAAATATCGTACCATGATAACGGTCTGTAACCACGACTCTGAAAGTAGAGAAATATTTTATTTTCTCCATAATCAGTTCGTCACGTCTTTTAGCCATTTCTTTGGGGGACACATGGATTGTCGTGTCTGTTATTTCCTTCCTTTCGCACGTGAAACGGTTAAGGAAATTCCGAAGCTCGTCTTTACTATAAAATGCCTCCACGTCATTACGGGCACAGAGCAGAATTCCATCTCTCTTGTTGTTGAAGTGCATGGTGCCTATCAACGATGTAACTATGTCAGGAAAGAGTAGCAGCTTGGTATTACCAAACATTTGTTTCGCATTCTCAAACGAAACTTCATCGCGACAAAGTAATGTAAGATTCGACCTAGAACCAAAAATTTCTGTAGCCATAGACCTTGCCGCAGGTGAGTAAAAATTAACCGTCTGTGGCAGGATTATCATTCTGTTTTGTGGAAAATACTTTGTAAAAAACACATAGGTCAACCACCCGCTGTGATGGTCGACAAAGAAATATCCGCTGTGTCCTACAAATATGTCGTTTCGACGGATTGTAAGTTTCAGGTACAGATATTTCAATAAGAAGGTGATATTTCTCAATTTTGCATTAAGACCATATTCAAATGGTCCCGGCATACTTCCTAACCTAGCTACTTTATATTCTGGAAAATAATCCTTCAGCCATTTCAACGTACACATCAACTGAGCCTGGTCGCCAAGGTTGGCGTGCTTAGGCTCGCATAACAAGTATATTCGCTTTTTCATTATTATTTCTTCTTTATTATTTGCTTAAGTCTTGTGAACTTATATTCCATCTTTTCCGTAAGTGACCTGCGTTCCAAACCTTTTTCATTCAGGTAAGAGTAGGCATCTTCAAAATAGTCCGTAAAGGCTTCAACCAATACCGGCTTATCTGAGTCCTTATTTGACATGATTTTTGCGCAGCGTTCCATTTCCTCCTTGTTGTGTACGGCATGATACTCAAAACCACAGGTCTTTGCCCAACCTTCAGCATTAACCATTTTGGTGTCCTTACCTAAGTTGCTCATGGGATAATTTTCCATGAGTTCCTTCATGAACGGCTTAAACAGCATTGAGCCACCATGGTTGTTTATCAACAGAATCCTCATGGTTGCCGGCAGGCTGCTTATCCAAAGTGAATTCATGTCATAGAAAAATGACAGGTCGCCGATGACAAGATAGGTGAGCCGGTCATTGCCTGCCGCATAACCAACTGCTGTCGACATAGAACCGTCAATGCCGTTGACCCCTCTGTTACAATATTGATTTACGGTAAGGGGCATGTCGAATAATTGGGTCATCCTTATACTCCAACTGTTGCCAATCTGCAAGTCCGCGTCTTTGGGCATATTCTTCATCACCGTTTTGATAATACCCAGTTCGTTATATTCGTTAGCTTCCGGTTCAGGAATCTCACCGTCTATTGTTTTCCAATAATCGTAGTAGCCATTCTTGTTTTTACTTTCTGCACTTTCCGACATTTTACGGAAGAAGAACGCCTCACTCATCTCAAACAAATGAGAAAGTCTCCTGAATCCGTCTATTACCTTGTCTTCACGTCCCACTTGCCAATGTTGTGTGTTCCATCGGCTCATTTTCCCTTTTATGGAATCATTAAAGGCAATATTGCCGCCTACAGATATCAACACATCCGGCATCAGGCAGTTTTCTTCTTGCACCGTGAAGTGCGTGCGCAGAATGCGTGTTGTATTGTTGAATGCGTGAGGGTAATGGCAGTTGGAGATGTGGTCTGTCATTATGACGGCATCAAAAGTATCAACAAACATATCAACGGCTTTTTCGAGTTCAGGAGAGGCAAACACCGATTGTCCCCAAAGAATGGCCACTTTTTTGTCCTTCAACCATAAGGCACATGTTTCCCATTCAGTGTCTGTCATGTCTGCCTGATGGAGATTTATTTTCCTCACCATAGGCAAATCCGTTGTCTCGAACATTTCACCAAATGGGTCTTGTATGGGATAATCAATATGTACAGGACCGTTGCCGTGATGTGTCAGTTCAATCATCGCCTCATTAATTAGGCGGTTTGTATACCATTCATCCACATCTGTGTCTATACGTGGCAGTCTTACTTGATATTTAGTGTACCCCTCGAAAGATTTTATCTGGTCATACTGTTGGTCTTCGTTTTGGTTAAGGTATTCCGGCATTCTGTCGCCTGTTATTACAAGTAACGGCAAACGTTGGTAGAACGCTTCGATGACGGCACTTGCCATATTAATTACAGCCGTGCCTGAGCTACAACATACAGCAACGGGGTTACTTGTTTTTTGAATTAATCCTAAGGCAAAAAATGCTGCGCTACGTTCATCTATAACCCTATATGTTTCAAAATATTTGTCTTGTTCAATGGAATGAATCAATGGAAGATGACGTCCTCCAGGACAAAATACTATTTTTTTGATTCCAAATTGTTTTAAAAGAGAATGAATCTGGATAATTGTCTTACTTGAATCCATACTTATTTATTTTGTTTTTTAGAATATTGACTATTTTTGTTTTCAATTCTTTATCTATTCCCCAAATCCATGAACATAAGCATACACTTATGACTGAAACAATCACTAAAACCAATTGACCAATGAAGTTATTGGTAAATATATAGTCTTTATATAGGCTTAATGAAACAGGGAACAGACTTGCCAGTACTGCGACTTTAAAACATGTCTTGAATACAGACATTATTTCATTCCATTTATAGTCGGCATCACGAATAAGAGCCATCGGCTTTACACACAATGAGATTATAATGTCATCCACCAGAATGACAACAGCTATCGCAACTGGTGAAAAACCTAACTTAAAAAGCACGTAGCTGACAGGTATTGTTATGACGGAGGCGATGGCAGACCAAGTGGAATTCCACTTTAAGTTTCCCACAGCACACAGTGACGTATAGAATGTGTTATTCATGGAGTTCACCAAACTTGAAGCTATGGCAAACTGTAGGAACACAGCCGAGTATTCAGGAACTTGCCCAAGCCAAAGCTTGATAAGCGGCTCGGCGACAAGTATAATCGGAAGTCCCAACATAAGCATGAGAAAGAAACTGAACTTTGCCGTGGCAAACGTTAAATCCTTACTGCCGTTTATGTCGCCGGCTGCATATCTTTTTATAATTTGCGGGTTTGAAGCCGTGCGGAAATTATTGGCAAACTGGTCTGCCGCCAGATTTATTTTAGTTGCCAACGCACGTGCCACCACTACTTGCGGGCTAAAGAAAGCGGATATAAGAACCACAGAGCCTTGATTTTTCAGTGCCTGTGTGATGTTGGTAAACAGATTCCAAAACGAATAGGAAAGAATGTTCTTTATTATGCTCCAGTCTATGTCGAACCTGAATTTTGTTTCGGCAAATTTGCATACGCAATAAATCCTGTAAGTCATCGCAATGGAGGTTTGAACGATAAATAGAAGTAATGCATAGAATTTAAGTTTGTCAAATCCACCAACAGGCAACAGAAAGACTATCGCGAGCTTTAGCACGGCCTCAATAATGCTGATATAGGCATACACACCCATTTTCTCATGGCTCATCACTGAAGCCGTATAAGGAACTTGGGTTATATTTATAATGCAAGTCAATACGGAGATATGGAATGTGAAAGTAGCGGCATCAAGACGGTCTGCGTGTATCGTCAGTTTACCATGCAACAGCCAAATTCCGACTGTTTCGAGCAATAAGGCTATTAAAACGGCCAAGACGATATGTATGAACAATATTGAAGTAAAGTTCTTTTTCATCCGCTCCATGTCTCCGCGTCCAAGTTCATACGCCAAGAAACGGGTCGAGCCGGATGCCAAAGCGCCATTTAAGAATGAAAGCAAACCAACGACACCGCCTACGACTTCATAGATTCCATAGTCGCTTACTCCAAGTTGCTGCAGAACCACACGTGACGTATATAACGACACGAGCATCATGAACAGCATGCGGAAATACAGCAGCAGTGTGTTTTTGGCTATGCGCTTGTTGCTACTTCTTTCAGCCATGAACAATGATAAAACTGATATTATTTAGCGAGTGACTTCAAACGGACAAGAAATTGGTAAAACCAGCCTAATCCATGTTTGTAGCATAAGTATGTCACTTTATTGCGGAACGTAGGGATTTCACTTAATGGGGTCGTTTCGCCAGAAGCCTTATCACTTAAGGCTTCCAGCCGGAAATCAATATTTAAGAAGGTCGGGGCTTTCAAGAATTGTTTCAGAGCTTCCGGCAATCCTTCGCTTGGAGGGGTAAAATCTTCTCTATAGAAAGCTTTAATAGCCCTGTCGTCAAAACGTCTGTCAATACCTCTTGCATTTAATATTTGTGTGCGTGCAGCCTTATCACAGAGCCTTATTGTTTTTTCAGTCATCACTACATTGGGCCTTTTCTTAGTTAATCCCTCTAATGTATCTAAATAAATTTCGAGAATCTCTCCCCAAGTATAACTTTTGTTGTCTGCAATATTGAATGCTTTTCCAAAAGCAGTTTCTTTCGCAACCACAGATGCAATCGCTCCAGCCGCATCAATACAATTAGTCATGGCTGTCAATATGTTCTCCATGTCATGAGAAAACACAATGGAACGTCCTTTTAAGGCCCTGTATAACCAATGCTCTTTATCAAAAGCGCCTAATTGCAACCTACTTCTCCCATAAATTACAGAAGGGCGTATAATCGTATAGTTCAGTTTGCCACTTTTCTTTAATATGTCTTCTTGTCTGGCCTTTGCCAATGCGTAGTCGTCTGTTTCCAGATATTTTTTGTCTTTACAGATATCCAACACTCTTGGTGAGGTTTCGGTTATAGGCTCTTGGCATTGGGCAAACACACGTGCTGAGCTTATGAATACGTAATGCCTGGTAGCATCCAACAAGAGGTCTACACGTTTACGGAATTCATCTGTTTTATATGACATGAAATCTATAATAGCGTCATACTTGCCTGTTGAAAGTAGGCCATGCAAGAAAACGTCATTTTTTGCATTCCCTATAACGTATCTAATGTTCTTGTTTTGTGAAGAATGCTGCTTGCGGCTTGTTACAAATACTATGTTATTTTGTTCTGCCAAAATCTGCGACAACGGTACTCCCATGACACCTGTTCCACCCAAAAGAAGTATCTTCATATCAGCTGATTTAAAATTTAGTTTTGCACTTGATTTTTATTAAGGAATATCTGTTTCAACAAAACAGGTAACTTCTCAAAAGTTTCAATCCAGATGACATTTAATCCTAACTCGTTCATTATCTGTTCCTGAATCCGCATATTTTCCTTGTTCTTAAATTTGTTGCAGATTGAGAAATCTCCACGGCGCAAAAATACGAAATGCCGTTGATCATTGTTTTTTGTCGTGTCGAGCATACGACGCAGATTGGGGTCGGACATGGAGAACCCGATAAAGAAACACGTACAACATTGCAGAGCGTGAAGTTGCTCTACATTTGACCAGTGAAATGCCTTCTCATACAATTTATGATAGTCATCTTCAGATATAACTGCTGTAGATGCTACAGTTTCACCTGCTTTTTCCTTTTCATTGTATATATGTAGAAATGATGACAGCCGACACGGTTTTCACCGGTAAACGTTGCTAAAACGGTTGAGTCGTGAAAGCTGCCATCATTATATCATACTTTCTAATATAGGTTCATCCGCAGTTCTGTTGGATAAAGATAAGCTGCTGATATTCAAGTATTTGTATTATCTTGCATGCTCATAAGTCCCTGATAATCAGTACCTGTATATTGATTAAATTGAAATTTAGGGCTATAAAACTATCCGGCTTATCCATACTTCAAATTATATAACAAAACTATTGATTTTTAATCTTTTAAAAGAAAAACTCGATGTGCTCAATTTTATGTTGCTGAAAGGCCATCCAACAAAACTGCGGAAGAACCCTAATATATCTTCTCCCGTTCCACCAACTGGTTCAGTTGTGGCATCATCAATTCAATCTCGTGGCTGCACACCTTGTTGTTGCGGTCAAAGTCCATGTCGTCAAGAATGTCATCCACCGTGTCATCGTCCATGTCGCCGCCATATCCTGCGGCAACCATTCCGATTCCCTGCAGTTTCCTGACTTTGGATGCAATGGCTGCATTGCGTGCCGCCGCTGCCAGTTCGTAGGGGAATACATCGTACAGGAGGTTGCAATAACGCAGCAGTTCGGGAAAATCATTGGATTCGGTAAGAAATGCTGTTAGCATCTCCTCCTCGTATTTGCGCAACAGGTAAAGACCTTTCAAGCTTGGTAATTTAGTCGCTAAAGGCTTGCTCATCATAAGAAACAAGGCGTGCGAGACGATGATGTGCTCTTCATCGGGATGCAAGGCAAACATCCGTTCTTCCGGCTTGATGCTTTTCTGCAAATCGGCTTCTATCTGGTCAAACATCTGCTTACGCATCTCTTTTTGTATATCTTTTTCCATGCTATACTCTTAATAAACTTTGTCAACCCGTCAACTCACGAATTCATAGAATATCGCTTATGCTTACGCTCTTGGTCATGCTCTCCCACGAATGCCTTGCAACTGTCAGGTTCAGCGGATAACCGAGTTCCATCATCTCGCCCAGTTTCTTCAGGTTGTAATTGATGCGGTGCAGGATACCGTCATACTGCCTCCATTGCTCGTGCGGGGATTTTGCCGTAACGACAGGGAAGAGGAGGGTCGTGCCTTTCCGCTTGTATCGGTCGGCAATCTCCTGCAACGCCGGCTCCCAGGGGAGGGAGATTTCCTTGCCGGTGAGGTGCTGGCGATAGGTGAGGCGGCCGTCCTTGATATTCTTGCTTGTCAGGCGGAAGATGTCGTCACTCTTCATGCCTTTGGTATAGACCGTGAACAGGAAGATGTCACGGGCAAAGACGGTCATCTCTGATTCGCCGCTCAGGTCCAGACTGCGCAGTCGTTTCACTTCATCGAGCGTCAGGCCGTACCTGTATTTCTTGACGCGGTAACTCACGTCCATGCCCTCGAATGGGTTGCAGTCGGCGGCAAGACCGTCGTTTACGGCAAGTTTATAAACCCGCTTCAAATTCCGGATATAGAGGGAAATGGTGTTGCGTCCCAACACCTGGTTCTTCAGCCAGGTGTGGTAGTTGCGCACCAGCAGGGCGTCGAAGTCCTTGAAAGGCACTTCATTCTTGCCTAAATAGGCAATGAACCTTCTGAGATATTTTTTCAGTTTTATTGCCGCGTCATACCGCCCCTCGTCCCGCAGTTTCTCAACGCGGGAATTGGCGTAGGCGATGAAGCCGAAACCGGTTACATTCTGGCTGTCGACGGGAACAGCTACCGTCTGTACATTCTTCTGTCTGTTGTTATCCACTTTTTACTATGTTTTTTTCTGTCTGTCAGTTGCCTAAATAGATCACCTTTCCGTTCGGCCGGCCTCCAAAGAAATCAAAGATGTTCGGCTCGTCAAAATAGATGCCCATGTCGGCGTAATAGGCTTCCTCCGGGTCTTCCGGCACGGTGTAAAGGTCATTATATAAGCACATCCGCTTGCCGAACGTAGTGGTAAAGGATGTGAGCTTCGCCGCATTCTGTTCTTTCTTTTGGATGTCGTTCCAATTGGTCGCACCGTTCCATACCGGCAAGTATTCCTTGTTGAGCCATACAAACGGGCCGTTTATATAGGTCTTGTTATTACAAGTTACGATTTGTGCGGCAAGATGACAGCCTTGTATGTCCTGTGGAACGGACTCTTGGGAAATCACGTCTTGGTACTCACACCCATCCCTGTGGCGCAAGGTAAACGTGCAGTCATCCTTTTGCCCGATGACCGTATAAGTGTCCAGTCGTTCGGAACGGATTGTGTTGAGAATTTGTGCCGCCTCTTTCAGCCAGGCTTTTTCCTTTTCATCTACAAAAGATGCTTCATAGCGAAACTGTTTGGCTATAGTATCTGCCAAAGAGTCGCCTCGCTTGTCACGCCAGTTGAAAGCGAGGTCTGCCCACAGCATATTCTTGACAGTTTGTTTATTTCCAACGAGCTGCATGAACATCGCCTTGCGGTAACGCAGGTCGGGAAAGACCTGTCGCAGGATTCTGTCCTCGCGTACAAGCCATGCCAGCATTTCGCTCAGTCGGGAGAAATCACCTGACAGCACGTTTTCAACCATCCATTGCCTGAGGGCGCTGTACTTGGTGTCTGCCACGGCCCTGCCCACGAGGTTGTGGATTTCGGAGTCGGCACCGGCACTCAAGCCGAACCCATCGCACCAACGGCTGTCCACATCGCCTACGCAGCGGTATCTGTATTCGTAAACACCGTCAAGCCCGATGGCAATGGTATTCTCTATATAGAGCAGAAAAGGAAGGATTTTATTATTGTCGAAGCAGCTCGCTTCCTGCCCGACAAGACGGTACAGCCTGACGTACAGCTGATAAAAGAAAGCCACGTCGCCCTCCACGTTCATGGACGGATGGTGAAGGCGTTTCCATTGGGAAATGAATTGCTCTATCGTGTACATTTTATTTTAGGTAACAAGTTGACAAGTTAACAAGGTTTTAGATACCATTAGTGAAACTATTCAGAACCTTGTCATCTTAATTTTGAATTCTCAACTTTCATTTTTCTATTCGTGCAGCCACACCGTCCGCAGATACCTCCGCCATACGGCAAGGTGGTTGGTGGTGTTGATTTCCTTGCAGATGCGGACGCAGGTCTTTATCAGCCTGTCCTTTGCCGCATCTTTTTCCTGTGCAGAAGACCGGATGGCAAAGACGTTCAACGTATCTTCACCGACCTTAAAATCCTGCATGACCTTTACGGCTGAATCCGGTTCCGTCAATACCTTATATAATGTCGGGGCATAGTTGCGGAAAGACTCTATGAGCTTTTCCCTTTCCGTATTCGTGGCTTCACTACAGATCATCTGCACCTTTCCTGACACTAACTTCTCATTGGCTTTACCCGCCGTAAGGAAATACTCGCGGAGGAATTCGTCCCAGTTGGCAAAATATAGGAAGCCGTCCTTGTTTTCCAACCGACCTATGTGTGCATAATAGGTTGTGGTTGTTTGCCCGTCCGCTTGCCTGCTGGGATAGTAAACTTCTTCTGTGATTTCCACATGGCGGATGATTTCCGTATAATCTTTATGCTGTAACCTGGCTTCGTCTTTATCGTTATCCATGACTATTCCCGATGTGGGCGTGAGGAACGGGCGGAGGATGAACTTTGGCCAGTTTTCCTTCACATATCCGGGTGTGTCGTGTTCGTAGCGGGCAAGGTTTATCAGGAGTTCAGCCTCTCTGGCGGTCAACTGTGAAAGACGGCAACCTAATGCTTTCTCGCCTTGCTTGTCAAGCTCCTTGCAAAGGCTGACCAGCGACAGGTTAGTGGCAAGGCGTTCCGTCAGTTCATAAAGCATGGCCTGTGTGCGCTCTCCGTAGCCGCAGGCCTGCAGGATTCCGACAAGCAGGTCAACGGCACGTCCTTTCTCTGTCCCGACGGACAGGCGGTCGCCCTCGGCATTGTGGAGACGGACAACATGGAGGTCGGATACATTGGGATAGGTGACGGTCAGCCAGCTGCCGGGCATCATGCCCTGGACATGGAATACCAGCCCCTTTTTGCGGTGGAAACGGCAGATGTAGCCTTCGCAGCCGGCAAGCGGACCATCGACTACCCGCACGATTTCGTTCGGCTCGTCCGTTTTCGTGTTGAACGCATAGTCCGAATAAGGACGCTCCAGCACAATCACCTTGTCGGCATAGTTCTCGTTGTAGTCACGGAATGCACGCATCTGGGATTCGGGTATGGTGCAGACTGTGGCTTTCTCGTCCGGCGTGCGCTTTCGGTTGTACCAAATATAAGCGTCGGATTTGTTGTCACGGAGAAACTCAGCCAATGCGTCTTGGGTGGCAAGCACGAACACGTAGCCGTTGAAAAAGGGCAACTGCTGTTCATTGTCACCACGGCGCACGTAGACTTTGGTATGGGTGGGACAATAGACTTCCAGTATATTCCGTATCTTGTCCTTTTCGCGCTCGATGAGTGCGCCCAGTTCCGGTTCATGTCCGGGTTTGGTGCAGACAAGAAACCAATGGTAATCTACATTGTTGAGTTTGTCGGGCATAATATAAAATTTAGGTGTCAGTTACCCGTTGCCAGAATAATCGTGTTCTTTATGACAGACACTTCCGGTCTATTGTATTTCAGCGTCTTTTACTTACAGTTTTCATTTGCTCCCGACCAGTTTGCAAGAGGTATTCTTTTATAGCCCAGGAGGTCATCTTTTAAAAGGTAAAAGACCATGTATTGAAAGCTGAAAGGGCATATTTTGAAACTGTAATTGAAAAGCACGTTCTTTACGCTACCCCCATGACAATCGCATGACGGCTGACTGATACCTCTCCGAATTTGAAACACCACGCTTTACAAACTTATTCATGAAGTTTTCGTGCGTTGTTTACAGTATTCTTTAGGTTTAGCGGCAGCATTCCGGAGTAAAAACTCAGCAACAATGGCCTGCCGTTGTTATGTGACGAGAAGAACAAAGCGCGATGCGCTTTAACATTTTTACTTCCATATCACAAGTGTTTAATTTTCAATCAATTAAGTCTCTTCTATACCCGCCGCTTTATCATTGTTGTATAATATGAAACGGCGGATTTTTGTAACTGGCTGATTATCAGGGTGTATTTTTGTATGGAATCCTATTTTAGTCAAACAAAGGCTGCATTTGTTCGACTAAAATTCTGAATCTTTAAAATTTTCTGTCGATAAATGGCTCTGTATTAAATCTTTTTATTACCTTTGCAACGTGTTCGCCGTTTCATATTATACAGCAACGGATTTTGTCGAACATTTCCGGTTCTTATTCACGCAAAATTTTTCCGATCATTTTCCTGTTGGCTTTCACCACGCCCTCCATGCCAATGGAGGAAAGATAGATTTGTGTGGTTTTCAGGCTTTCGTGACCCAGGCCTTTGCTGATGACGGACAGGCTGGTGCCCATGTCGCGCATGGTGCTGGCCCAGGTGTGCCTCCCCGTATAGGTCGTCAGGGGCGCCTGCAATCCGACCATCGTGCCGATTTTCTTGAGGTAGTAGTTCACCTTATGCTCCATCCGTTCGTACTGCCGCCGTTCCGTGCCGTCCGTTTTTGTGATGATGGGCAAAAGGTACGGACTGTCTTTCGTCAGATGGGCGTAGCTGTCCACGATATACTGCATGGCCGGTTCCCAGCCGACGGTCAGCTCCTGTCCGGTCTTCTTGCGGCTGTAGTGCAGCTGTCCGTTTCGGATGTCGTCTTTCTTTAGGTAAGCCAGGTCAACGAACGAGATGCCCTGAAGGTAGACAATCAGCATGAACATGTCCCGTGCAAAGGCGATGGCGGAGCTTTCAGGCAGGTGAATCTGTCTGACGGCACGCAGCGAGTCTAACGGGATGGCGCGCTTGGCGGTCTTGGCGAAGCCGGTAAACACGTGACGGAAAATGTTCTTGTCGGTTGTCAGCCCGGCTTCGACGGCCTTGCGGTAGAGGGTGCGCAAGGTGCGCAGGTAGCACGACGAGGAGTTGCGCTTCAAGCCGCATCCTTTCAGCCAAGCCTCGTACAGGTTCATGGTCTCCGCATCCAAGGCGTCGATGGTCGCGTCCTCCCCGTCTCGGAATCGGGAAAAGCTCGCCAGGGCGTCGCGGTAGGTCTTGGCGGGTCCCAGCCTGCCGACACGAAGTTTTTTCACTATCATGCCGTGGATAAAGCTGAACCATGTCTGGCACGGCGGAAGGAGGCGGAATGCCGACACGATGTCGTCCGCCGTGTATTCCAGCATGGCCTGTTCCCTTTCCGTAATGAACGCGGCGAGCCGCTTGCAGTCCCACCGTATCTTGGAGACAATCAGCTGCAGCTCCGCTTGCCGTTCCGGTGTGCCGACGATGCGGATGAACGAAGTCCGCCCGTCCCATTCTTCGGGCATGACGCGGTAATCGGTATAAACTGCTCTCGTGCTTCTGCGGTGAGTCACTTGGAAATACATAGTGCCGGGCTTGCCTTCAGTGGTAGAAGGGCGGAATTTTAGTTTGAATGATGCCATAATTTCTGATTTTTAGTTTGTTATTAAACCGAAAATACACGGTGTAACCATTGAAAAACTCCGTCATTCCGTGCCGTATTGTTTGCAGATGGTTTAGTCTATTTCTACTTGTCATGGTTCAAACAACAGGGCGAGTTCCACCCGTCTGCGCCTTTCTATGCTTGGGATAACCCTGCCTTTCCATTTCCGAAAGGACACATATTCCTTATATATATCCCTGTCGCCGCATTCCAGCTTGCGTATCAGCCTGCTTTTGGGATACTTCCGGCTTCCCAACAACCGGTATGGTCCCACATGATAGGCGAGACAGGCAAGAAGAATCGAATCACGACCGAAACGGCGGAACATCCGGCACAGCTTCCGCATGTCAGCACGGAGCAGGCTGTCGCCCTGTGCGCGGCTTATCTTATGGGTCAGCCGTTCACCGGGCAACAGTTTGTGCCCGTATCCTATGTAGGGCAGGTGCCTTTCCTCACCATGCCAGCCCTCGTAGAATTTGGTGCAGAGTATGGCACGCTCGAACAGAGGCAAGTTGTATATCCCAAGTTCTCTGACCTTGTCCGTCGCCGGTTTTTGCGCGCTGACACCGGCCGTACATATTGAAAACAAAGCCAGCAGGAACAATACATATTTCTTTGTTGTCATCTGGCTCCTTTCCTGTTCACAACGTCCTTTATCATCTCTTTCACATCCTGACCCACTCTTACAAAGTTCCGGTAAAGGATGCGTTCCCGCTCTTCCTTCGACTTGAACGTGTAAAACTTGGGCAGCGGCACATATCCGGCTTCCTCTATCCTGATTTCCTCCATGTCGAAGTCGGTTTTGCAGAAGAACTTGGAAGTCTTGAACTCCGCAGCCTCCTGTATGTTCATGCTGTCGCCACGGCCTGTTTTCGTCTTAACGAAGTCACGGGCCACCTGCCCGCAAATCCATCCAGTAGGCAAATCCGAGATTTTCGAGGCGGGCACAAGATTGTCCATGTTCTCGTTCAGGTTAATACTGGTCTTATCCCTGTCGATGGTCACGCCCTTTTTCAGTTGCACCACCTTTCCGAAGATGTCATTGCTCAGCCATTCCAAGGTCTCCTTGGCACGTGCTGAGCCGGACACCACGTTGCCCACGGTGGTGATGATTTTCTGCATACCGACTTTCCCGTAGTCGGCCTCCAGCTGCGGCAGTTCCTGGAAACCCAGTGCCACGCTCACCTTGTTGCTTCGTGCCGTACCAATCAGGCGGTCTATCTTGTGGAAGTACAAGGTAGGAAGCTCGTCCACAATGATGCTCACAGGGATATTCTTACCCTGCCCGGTATTCACGCGGGTCACGAGGCGGTTCAGTATCAGGGCGTTCAACGCACCGATGATGCTCTCCATCTCCGGGTCGTTGGCTATCAGCAGGTAGCTGGGATTTTTCGGGTCGCTCACCTTCAGGTCGAAGTCGTCGCCGTCCTTATGGAATATCCAATAAGATTCCTTAGTGGCCAATCGGGAAGTATAGACACGCAGCGTGCCTATCATACCTTCCAGCTGTTCCATCGCCTTGTTCTGGAAGGCCGTTTGGAACGGGCCGAGCAGCGGCGCCACCTCGTTGTCCGTCTGCAAGACCTCGAAGATGGTCTGGTAGCTCTCGTTCAGGAACGACAGGATGTGCGGCATGTCCGAATACTTGCCCAGCCAGTAGGCTGGCTCCACGATGTTGCCGCCCTTACGGTCACGCACCACGCCCGTGGGCTTCCAGAACTTGGTCTCCTTGTCCTGCACCTTTTCCGCATACAGCCTGTTTCCGTCCTTGTCGTAGGGTTCCCGTTCGTAGTTAACAAAAAAGTAGATGCAGGCGGCAAGGAAGTTCACCGCCGAGGTCTGGAAGAACTGGTCGCTGCCGCCGCCTCCCTCTTTCTTGCCTTTCTGCAGGGATTCCAGCAGGGTTTCCGCCGTTTCCGAGGCTGCCGCAAGGTTCGGGATGTACTTCGCCTGTATCGGGTTCACCCTCCGGCTGTACTCCACGTTCACGAAGTTGATGATGTTGAACTTGCAGCCTTCGGGCAGTTTTCCCAGCTTCTGGTTCTTCTTGTAATGGTAGTACAGTTTGGTCGCCAAAGTGGGAAACTTGTAATCGTAAACCACTAAGGCAAAGCCTTTTGCAGAGTGCTGGCGGATGAACGGCTCGATGATGGAGAAGGTCTTGCCACTGCCCGGAGTGCCGACCACCCACGTTCCCCTGAAGGGATTGACGATGTTCACCCAGCCCTTGCGGAACTTGCCCTTGTAATAAAAGCGCATGGGTACGTTGACCGAATACTTGTTCTCCACCAGTTCCGTACATTGCTCGAAACTCTCGTTCTCCAGGTTGAACCGGTCTTTCAGCAGGCCTTCCTTCAGGTATTTGGAGATGTTGTCCAGCGCCACATGCACAAGGACCGTGCCCAATACGGATGCCGCCATATAGAGTATGATGTTCAAGCGCAGGGAATAGACACGTACATCCATCGGACGGTTGTACAGCCAGACGGCCAGCACGAGGAAGCCGATGCCGCACACCAACGGGTAGAGTACCTGCCTACGGGCATCGAACTCCAGGTGCTTCTTGTTGCGCGTGCCCACACAGGTGATGCAAATCAGCAGCACGGTCGCCACCTTACTATATAAAAGATTCCCGTCGTGGTAGATGAGCCACGCCTTCATACGGTCATGCACGTCGCAGACAATGCCGTTCCACTGGTCCAGTACGGCCGGGTCAATGGCATACATGAAAAACTCCAGCAGGACGGACACGTACACCACCGTCCGGAAAATCTTGTAAGCTCCTTGCAGTTCCTTGCTTTCTTCCATTTGCTTTATATATTAGGTATTCAACTTGATTTTATCGGTCTGTCATGTTTTTCGCGTCAAAAACCTGACATTTCGATGTGCCTTGCCGCTTCTCTTTTACTCGTTTAGCGTGATGACGGGCCGTACCTTGTGGGCCTGTGTTTTCGGTGTTTCCTGCATGGCGCCGCTGCCGGTCGAGTAGAGCCACGCCTTGGCTGTTTCCTGTCCCTCCACTTCGGTGCTTGTCCAGTACCAGCAGTCGTCCATGTCATCGGGCAAGGGGTCACCTCCACAAGCCTCGATGTAGGGATTGACCAGTTCCTTGGCCGCATACAGCAGGCGCATCTGTGCCACCGAAGGGACGTATGCGCTCTGGCCGTACCGCCAAAGGTCAAACACCTGCATGGCCATTGGCGAGGACACGTCTTGCGTGTCATACAGCGCGAAGGTGTTTTCATTGCCGTCGTATGCCGACGGGTCTGCCGATGTGCCTTGCGACACGCCCAGGCTGTCCGCAAAGGCTTCCGGGGCAAGGTCGTGCAGGTACACCGCATATCCAGTTCCCGTCATGTCCTCACCATGGTTCACATAGAACACCACGCCGATAGCCTCCTTGCCGGAAGCCGTATATTCCTCATAACTCATGGTCTCTCCTCCGATACAGAGGATGTGCCCGGCCTGCAGCGACGTGTCCGACGGCTCGTGATGCCCGTCGCACCCCGTCAGGGCAACAGACAATGCCAGTACGGCTGCCGCCCACGCTCTTCCTGTCTTGTTTCTATTTCCTTTCATGCCTGATTCCCCATTCTTTATTTAGTTGGTATTTTCACTCCGATAACGATTCCTGTCCTGAACAGGTCTTCACCTTTTATCATCAGGTCGCACTTGGCCTGCCAGAACAGTTCCCAGCCCTTGCGGAGCGCATAGCTGTGTTCATATCCCGCATGGATGCCGCCAAGCATCCTGTCACTGTCCGATCCGAGCGACGCACCCAGGCGCAGGTTGCCGTGCTGGTTCCTGCTGCGGAACACGCAGGGCTTGTAGGCAGCTCCCACGCCCCAGGTGTTATAGTTGCTCCAGAAAGACTTCGGACACACGTGCTTACAGTCCGTGCATTCATCCCATTTCAGATAAACATTCCCGAAAAACTCCCAAGAATGGTGGTAGTTCGTCTCATATTCGTAGCCGATGGTCAAATCCATGCCCCTTTCATACAACAGTCCTGCTCCGATTTGTATCCTGCCGTGCCGGTCATCGGCAAAGATGGAAGCTGACACCGTCAGCAAAAGCACAGACAGTATCAATATCCTTCGCACAATAAAATTCTTCATTCTTCGTTCATCATTCTTCATTCCTTACTCCTCCCTCAATAACACGTCATTGAAACTGTCCGCACAAAGCACGTCCTCGTAGTTTATGTTCAGTGCGATGGTACGTCCCGAAATCTGCCTCTCGCTTACTTCTATGGTCAGCACCTTGTCATTCGGGAAAGTCATTTTTTTCACGACCAGCACGTTGCGGTAGCCGTGCAGGAAAGACCGCCTCTGTTCCAGTTCCATTTCAGGCTTCAGTTCGACAACCTGTGCGTTGGTGGCTTTCGACACTTTCTTGTCCGCCAGTTTGACACGGATCTCGTCGATGTCGAAACGGATGTCCGTCCGGTTCTCAATGGAGAAGTCAATGAAGAAGTAATCACCCACGGCATAGATGTTGTTCAGGCGCATGGTCATCCTGTGCTGCCTGCGGCTCACGTTTCGGTAGCGGGCGGGCGACAGCCATAACTGCCGGGCGAAGCGGTACATGTCCTCGGTGGAGAGTGACACGGCCGGGTTATGGTATGCCGCCATTTCCGCCGGCTGAATCTCCTTGTCCGTCACGGCCTCCTGCATCCGGGTTGTGTAAATCAGTGCGTATTGTGTGCGGTAGCGTTCCGTCACGATGGTGACGATGGCAAGCACCTCGCCGTCCTCATGCCCCGCCTCCTTGGGCTTCAGGCGGACGGTGTTGTTGATGGGCTGGTCGCCCGCTATCTTGTCCGTGGAGATGTCCACGAAGCGGATAGGTTCAGTGGCGGTAATGACAGTCGTCACCTGCTCGTTCACTGTCAGCTGTTCCATTTCATTGTAGGTCTGCTGCGCCTTGGCCGTGCTTCCGGCAAGCATGACTGCAACGGCCAGGATTCCTCTTATTGTCAGTTTCATTGTCATGATGATTGTTGTTTACATTGCATATTGTCAGTTCCTTTTTTCCCTGCCGTTCACCAGATAGACGAACGTGCCGTATTTCAGTTTCGCCTTGTTCTTGCGCACGGCCTTTGACAAGGCGTTGCTCGTGCGCTGGTAGGCGTTCTGTATGGCCTGCATTCCCCATTGGGCAAAGGTGTTCCCGGTATTTCCGTTGTTAATGCTCATCGTGCTGCCGAGGGCGTTGGATGCCACATCCTGCGTGGTTTCCCTGAAGGAACTACCGGGTACATAAAGCCCCTCCAACCCATCCGTGTCGTAAAGCGAGAGGTTCACCTTCACCAATTCGTCCTCCACCAGCAAGCTCTTGATGCTCCCTTTCACGCGCTGGCTGCCGAAGCCGCTCATCGTGGCATACAGGTACGAGCCTTTGGTCACCACCTTGCCGTCTATCTCCACGTCGTCCAACAGGCGCAAGCGCACCCGCGAGCCTTCCACCGCCTTGATGTCCTCGTCGATGATGGCCTTTATCAAGCGGGGTTCCGGTTCGTTTTCGGCCAAGGTGTTGAAGTAGTCCGAAGAGGTCTTCACTTTTTTTACCACTTGCTCGTTCTCGGCATTCTCGGCAAGCTCGTTCACGGCATTTTCGTTGATTTCCACCTTGCCGCCTATGGCGACACTGCCGGTGGGGGCGAGGTTCTCCGTGTCCGTGCTGTCCACGTCCTGCAATCCTTTTTGCCCTTGCTTTCTGGCTTCTGCCAGTGCCTTGTCCAACTCCGCCAAGGCCTCCTTGCGCCGTTGCTCGCTTCGCGCTAGGCGTTCTTCTTCGCTCAACGGTTGCACCCCGGTGGTGTCCGCCACCATCGCTTCGCCTCTTTCGGCGCTTTGCCGCAGGCGTTCCTGCATCTCACGCAAACGTTCCAGTTCCTCCGACCTTGCGGCTGCTTCCGAATCGAGCAGGGCAAGGTCTTCATCGGTATAGCGGGAATCGTAATCTTCTTTCTCTGTTTCATTGTTGTTCCGTTCAATGTTTTCTACAGCGGAATAGTCCTGTATCCGGCCGTAGGACTTAACCATGCTCTCATACTTGCCTCCGATACCGTCATCGCGCATCTGCGCCTCCGGCAATTCCGGGTTCAGGTACTCGGTGGTTTGTAGGGAGGTGGGCGATTCTGCTACCTCCGTGTCGAATATGTCAAACACTAAATACCCCGTCACCAGCAACAAAGGGTAGAGGATGGCCGGCAACACGTACTTGGGTTGTCTGAAGTTAATCCTGTCCGTCATCATGGTTCATAGGTTGTTTTTGTTTCAAAAGAATCTCCTGCCGTTCGGTGGCCGTGGCGTGCCTGCCATTGTCCGGTAATATGCATACCGATACCATGCGATACACATTAAGTGCCAGGCATCCCAATACGATGCCGAACACGATACCGAGAAACCACTTCGGATGCTTGCAGGCAAAGCGTTGCGCACACCCTGCCATCTTGTCTATCCGCAGGAAACGTGCGGCTTTCCGTCCTGCCTCCACTTCCTTCTTATACCGTTTCTCATACTTCGGGTCGTCCTTGTCAGGCATCTTCTCTCCGAAAATCAGTTTCTTCCATCCCATAATCGTTATGTTTTTGAATTTGAATTGTCAATTATCAATTGTTAATTGTTAATTGGTTAGTAGTTGTTCTTCGCCCGTTGCTCAATGTCTTTGTTGAGCAAGGTACGCCAATTCACAATCAGCAGCCCATGCGGGTTGTTGTCCGTCCGTGGTACACGTTTCAGTTGTCCGGCTGTCACCAATTCACGCATCAGGATGCTGGTGCGCCGCTCAATGCGCTGCCGTCCATAATAGGTAAACTCCATCTTTTCCTTATCGAATTTGATGCTGTCGCAGAAAATGCTGAACACGGCACTCGTACCCATGATGTTGTTGTAGAATCCTTTTTCCTTCAAAGTGTTGTACTGAGCCAATCCCGTTTCATCCACTAAATACATCGCCTTCTCCATCGTGTACTGGATATACTTGTCGTCCGGTGCAAGGG
>ENA-ORSJ01000424-ORSJ01000424.1-human-gut-metagenome-genome-assembly--contig:-NODE-424-length-46671-cov-10.027072_pt1 | contig 46671 bp, 48 predicted proteins | sample MGYA00242191_ERZ509158 | MGnify/ENA primary metagenome ERZ509158 (study PRJEB26280, sample SAMEA2338623) | human gut metagenome | biome: human gut; feature: human-associated habitat; material: faeces...
AATATACGTACACGCTTCTTCCCAGGCTTTCCAGATACGTAAACGACGGAAGAATAGAAATTGATGACAACCGCATAGAAAATGCCATAAGCCCCTTTGGTGTACTCTCTGATAGCCTCCTGCAAGTCTGCAGAAGTAGACCCTAGAATCTGGCTGGAAGATGTCCTGAGTAAAATCCCATATAATGAAAGGGATAAAAAGGATATGACAGAACTTCTACCACGTAATTGGGCAAAATCCAATCAAACTTGTTCCGAATAGATACTATTAGTTACGAATCAACTACGAATAGCACCGATTCGGAACTAATTCACATAATTTGTAACGTGGTTTACCGAATACTTACATCATTAGAAAGATATAAACAAAAAAGATCGCTATAGAGCCCTAAGCCTTTTAGCGATCTAATAATTGGCAGAAATTATAACTGACTTTATTATAATATATTAAATAACAACTTTACTTAATCATTTACCCATATATCAATAATTTCTGCTATATACATTTTATGGTCACTCCCTTTATCTTTAATCATTGAATGGAATTCATGATTTTCATAGTTCATTTGAGACATTTGGTGGGAGTATATTTTTTTGCATTCAACAGAGAGTATGCTTTCTTCAAATAACATACAACCATTTTTTGTTATAATGGGGTTCAAGTTCGTTTCTTTTATCTTATTGATATATCGTCCTGATTGCATTCCACAAACTTCATGAACGTTAGAAAAATCATCTTTTAAAAAAGACAAAGAAAAATAATCATACTTCTCAATAAATTCAAAAGTATAACGTTCAGGCCGTATAAAGATAAACAAAACAGGTTTATTCCATAGAAAACCTATGCCACCCCAATTTACTGTCATCATATTATAATTGTCCGATGCGCCTGACGTAACAAGTGCCCAATTATTACTAAGATTTTGCACAAAGCTTTTATCCAAATTATTCAAGTTACCTTTTGTCATAATATTATTCGATTATTTGTTTTATATAATTAACCAATACATTAAGTTTCAATTCGTCATTTGAATATGATAAATCGGGATTTTTTATTATTGATTTATCACTATATTTCATGCCAGCTTCAACGAATATCCCCATAATAGGATTCACTTCCAAAATATAATTTCGCTTATTCCTGTCTGTAACAATATCTACAATTGACGTTGTTATCTTCAAGGATTCAACTGCTTTTTGGGCTAAACTAATTTGTTCATTAGATACAGAACATGGCCTCATTATTCCTCCAGATGAGATATTTGTTTTGAAAGTATGAGTTTTTTCTCTAGCATAAGTTCCGATAACATTTCCGTTAAATATCTCAATTCGATAATCATGGTCTCCAAAATCAATAAATTCTTCAAAATAAAAATTATCGACATATCCATTTACAAACTCTTGAAAATCTTTGAATGTTTCATAACTAGTAAACTTCTGGATACCTTTTCCCCCATGTCTATTACGAGGTTTTAAAATCACAGTTTTAAATAAATCGAATATCACCTTGATTTTGTCGTTATCTTTATAAGGAATCAACGAAGCACGGGGTACGGATATGTTATTTTTTCTTAAGATGAAATTTGATACAAATTTATCTCTAGCATTTATGTGCGAATTATAGGGGTTAATTAGTTTAACTCCACTAATGCTAAGTGCATTTAATATCTCCAGCTGATGTTCCGATTGTTCATCTGCATTCATGTAATACAAACAATCTAATTTGGTTAAGTCATATCCATTACTTGTTAGTATTTTATCATTTACTATGTAGCAATCTCGTAAATCAAAATCATTCAGTACAAAAATGTTGTTTTTTATCAGTTTTGATTTTAAACGTTCTTGAATGATATCACCACCATCATTTTTATACATCCACAACCCTACTTTTTTCATACGAATTCATTTTGAATTGTAGTGTACAAATCTTTACAATATCCGCATTTAGCGCAATTTTTGTCGCATTTCATTTTTTTATAAATTAATTCATTGAGATTATTATTTGGGATATTGATAACTCTCTGAAATCGATTATCCAATATATCTAAGAGATTACCATCATAATATTCATTTCCGTAAGCTTTTATCATATTAACAAGAATATCATCCTCAATTGTGCGACCAACCAATTTGAAATTGTCACATATGCCTTCATAAAGTTTTAAATCTTCGGGGCGAATCACGTTGTTAGTTAAAAACAAGTAAGGATTATCCAGATATTTTTTAGTGCATGAAGATGTATAGTCTATATCATAATTTCTATGGTTTGCCTTTGATAAATGAGCATGATGAAACCGTCTATAAGGACAATTTCCTAGGCAAACCTCATTTACAAGTATTTTTAATGTGGCATGCTGTAAATTATCCTTCATTAAAATTAATTCCTTCAAGTCGTGATTTATACTCACTGAAGGTACTATAATATCGGCTCCTAATTCCTCATAATACAAAGCTGATCTCACATTAGATATTTCAGCAATAGTTGAAGCTACTACAATTAAATTAGTTTTCTCTTTTGCCAGAGAAATCAGAAAAGGATGCGAGCAAATGACTTTATCAACTCCAATACTTTCTAATTCGCAAAGGTAATTTGCAATGTCATCCCACCAAATTTTATCACTTTTTTCTGGAACTCCACTTGGGCTATTTAAAGTAATCGAAAGAGTTATTCCATGTTTATGGCATATTTCAATATTCTCTTTAATCTTCTCATAAGAATCTTCATATTGAAAACGCCCACCATAGATTTTTCCACTAAGACCTCCTGTATAGACATCACCTACTTTATTCGAAGAATTGATAATTTTCAACAGAGTATCTTTTTTCCCGTTGAAACCCACTGATAATTGATAATTCATAATTTTATTTTTTTTATTTGTTAATCAATATTTAATATAGCAATATTCGAATTGCAATTTGAACAAAATTCATATCTGCCAACTTTGTCTTTCTTATGCTTAATTATATCCTTGAGATTACTATTGCGAATATTAGCCACAATACACTTTCCGGAGAAATCTTGAAAACAACCTAATATGTCACCGTTATAAGTAATAAATAGACTGCTATCACCTACAATACAATACTTAGGATTAGTAAGCTTATTTCTTTTATAATCATTAATATAATCGCTACTATTACCACCATCATATTCTGATTCTGAAGATCTTAAACCTAATTTTTCTATTATATCATGTCTAAATTCCTCTTCTTTGGCTTTTACTTCATTATCTCCCGCTCTATTCCATAGCGGAAACAATCTAAATTCTCTAAAGCCAATCTCCCGCAGTTTTTCTACTGTAATCTCTAATCCTTCATAAATTACACTTCCTCCAGTCAAATGTATAACAGTTTTATACGCATGTTCGTTACCCAGTCGTTTTATATTGTCCCATATTTTATTATAATTCAATCCACAATGTACTTTCTTGAATATTTTCTCATCGTAAGAACTTACAGAAAGTCTAATTACATCAATATATTCTCTAAAAGTATCATTCACTTTATCAGTCAAATTATCAGCAGTTGTTACTACTGCTAATTGGGTGTTTGAATTATTTTTTATAATACGAGACAGTTCATGAAATTTTGGATGTAAAGTTGGTTCTCCTCTTCCTGATAAATCAATTTCCCAAAAAGTATCATCCAGTTCTTTTGATATGATATTTACCAAATCATCATCTATAAATTTATTTTTAGGAACATGTTTTCTTGGACACATAGAACATGCAGCTCTACACTTTGTAGAAATTTCAAGGTTTAATAGAATTTTTCTCATAAGATATTATTACATTTTAGTTGATATTAATATGTTAGATAAAGACTCGAATATATAATCAACATCCTCTTTCGTGTTATATACATGAAATGAAAAGCGTATAGCACCACCATCAATGTGAAATTTTCGATATAATGGCTGCGAACATTGATACCCGTGATTAATTACTATATCATAATTTGTCGCCAATATTTTTGCAACTTCCAAACTATTTAGAATAGTATTATGAGGTAGTATTGAAAAGATAGGAATATGTTCTTTTGATAAAACAAATGGAAATTTTACAAAATCAAATTGTCTAAACTTATCAACTATATACGCATTTAGGGCCCTTAGGTGATTATAGATGGCTAATCTATTATTTCTAAAAAAATCGAGTGAAGCACCAAGTCCAATAATACCTTCTATATTAGGAGTTCCTGCTTCAAAACTATAAGGAGGATCTTTATATATAATATTCCGATTACTATAAATTCTATTTACCATTCCACCTCCGAATTTTAAAATATTCAACTTATCTAACAATGAATCTTTACAATATAATACACCAACTCCTGATGGACCGAAAATCTTATGTGATGAGAAAACTAAATAGTCACAATCTATTTCTTTTACATCAATTGGTATGTGACTAATAGCTTGAGTAGCATCAACTAATACATTTATGCCATTTTGATGTGCAATATCAATTATATTCTTTATAGGTTGAATATTACCTGTCACATTTGAAATATAAGTTACTGCAATAAGCTTGGTCTTGCATGTTATATTATCTCTTAGTTGTTCTATATCAATATACCCATATTCGTCTATTTCCAGACTAATAACTTTAGCCTTCTCAATCCAAGGTAAATAATTTGAATGATGCTCTAATATAGAAACAATTATTTCTGAATCATCTTCATATTCAATACCATTTGCTACAATATTAATACTTTCTGTCGCCCCACTGGTAAATACTATTTCTGATGAATTTGCACCTATAAAAGCTGCTACTATATCTCTTGACATTTCAACTTTCTCAGTAGCGGTTTCTGCAAGTAGATGTAGTCCCCTAAACACATTTGATGTTTCAAATGAATAAAAATTGGAGACAGAGTCAATAACAGTCTTCAGTTTTAATGTTGTTGCAGCACTATCTGCATATATTATATGTTTTTTTTCAAAATAATTGATTATAGGAAAATGTGATTTCATTTTATATTGTTTTTATAATGGCAAATTTTCCTGAGATCTCAGGTCTAATGGATTGTTCGAATATAAAGTTAACAGAAATATTTGTACCGAAATATTCATTTATTTTAGCTTTAAAATCTGTTTTATGTATTTGAGGGATATCCTTTTTATTAAATGTTGTATATCTAAATATGAGGTTACCATTTTTTTCTTCTAACAATAATTGGTAGACAAATATCAAATTATTAGATAATGAATATACAATCTCGTCAAGATCACCATAAGTCATCACTGTTTCTCCAAAAGTTATTATATCTTTCTCTCTACCCATGACCCATTGAATGTTAGTTGGCGTTCTTAATCCACATTCGCATTTATTGTTACTGCTCGTTGCTTTTACAATATCCCCTGTTTTATAATTCACAAATGGCATAAAAGGGTTTCTTAACGAGGTTACTATCAAACTGAACAAGTCTGTTCGATTTTTGAATGGAATTAATTCAACTTGAATTAAATCATCGCATAAATGCATTTGTCCACACTCACATTCACATAGGATATATCCAATTTCAGTTGAACCATAAAGATTGAATATTGGGCACTTAATATGTGACTCGATAAATTTACGTATATTTTTTGTACAGTACTCATATGATAAAGAGATAGCCTGAGGCGTATACTGAAAGTTAATCCCATAATCTGATATTTTATTTAGCAATATAGATAAATAGATTGGATCAACATCAATATAAAGAGGCTTAAATAACTCTATTTCATAACATATTCTTTCAATATCAGTTTTCTTCCATGTATTAGGATCTGGATGAATATTTAAGAATAAGGTATTATGTATAATTCTTTCCTCGTAAGAAGGCGTCTCCAAATAACAAGCCATATTTGAACATATTGCAGTAGTAAGTATAGCTTTTTTCCAATTATTTATTTCTTTTTGCATAAGATATTTATTATAATTGGCCGTTCTCTTGTATTCTCCTTTCCACCAATCTTTCGGTCTAACTATTTGCATTCTTTCACTAGTTGAGCCAGAAGTATATGTGCTTTCATAGTTTTCACACATAAATGCCTCTTTTATTTTGTTAGACATCCATTTGTTAGGGAAACTTTTCATGATCATAGATTTATCAATAATTACTAATTTATTTAAGCTATTATTAATAAATAAATCATTAATACTATTATAGAATTCAATATCCTTGATTGATTCTCTTATTTTTTCTATCATGATAGTATATATTTAATAATTTTGTTATACTCGGTGTAATTTGTTAATATATTTTCAATATGCCCTTGAAAACCAATAATTTTTTGTTTATCGCTACATAGTTCAATAGCTTCCACAATACCATCTGCTGAATAAGCACTCGCTACAATATTCATTCCCAACTTTTTTATACATTGATGATGCGTAGAAGAGACCGTATATTCTTCTATATCTAATAATTGATGAAGAATTGTATTTTTTTTAATCTTTATACTATGATATGGAATCCATCCATCTTTCCTAATTGAATGTTCTAAATATGTATCTATGTTTTGACATAAAGTCCCTCCTTCTGATATATTTATTATTTGCATTCCTCTACAAATGCCAAGTATAGACTTTCCTAATGATTTGCTTATACTATATAATTGGATTTCAAAATAATCACGTTCTAAAGTTGGATTACATGCATTATATTCATAATAGTCATAATTTATTACCTCATTGTAAAATTGTGGATGAATATCTTCTCCTCCAGTCAGGATTAGAAAATCAATCATATTTGCCATCTGTTCAATTTCACTTATATCTACAGTAGGTGATAAGATAATTGGAATGAGATTGTAACTATGAGATATTTCAATAAAGACCCTATTTATGAATATAATAGGATAAGTGTTATTCGTTGCCTTAGCTTTGTTCCCAACAGATGAACAAATTCCTACAATTTTTCTTTTTTTCATTTTTCAAAATCTTATTTGGATTTTAAAAAATCTCTCCACTCTGCCATAAAATATTCCTTCTTGTTCTTAATGCTTAAATATTCTATGGCTGGATTGATTTCTTCAATCATCTGATTTATTAAAACATCAACATACTTTTCTTCACCAAATCCACGAGAACGATACTTTTCTTTGATAATATACAAAATATTTATTGATATTCCCGTTAACCATTTTTTGCTTTCCACAATTTTCGTGTCAAATCCGTTCTGTACAACATCATCTCTCAGCTGAAAAAAATTAAAATTAATATTATTCAGATAGCTAGAGACTTCATTAACAGCCTGTTTTAAGCCAAAGTTAAACACTGCAGGGTAAATCAATCTATTAAATGGCTGCTGACAATCACTTCTAATTTCAATAGTTCTACGATTAGTAATTGCAACATTTTGATATGAACGTAGATATTTATAATCATCAACCGAAGGGTGTATCCATGTTTCACTTATACAATCTTCATCAAATTGTAATCCCTTTACCTGTTTCAATGTTACATATTGATTAAAAGGAATTTGAGATAATAATATAGGCTTTGACTCTCTATACACCATAAATATTAATTTTGAATTATTGAAAGCGTTCAAATCTTCAATATCATTAAATTCTTTCGATATTAATATATTATTACTATCTCTCCCATGACTACTAAATTTCCAAATATAGTCCCTGTAACATAATATCGTTTTATTGCTATTTACTATATGTGGACTGTTTGAGAATAAAAGAGCATTAATCCAATTACACTTATTATATGTATTAATTATTTTAATTAGATCTTCGTCTTTATAGTCTATATGTGATTGAGACGAACATATCTTTGCTATATTATCGTTTCCGTGAAATTCTCTAATTAATTTGTAATACGGATTATTCACATATTTAAATTGTATATTAAAAGGAGCTATGCCATGAGAAATTAACATTAATTCATAATGATCGATGAATAATGAAAAATCATATATAGCAGTATTGATTATGGAATGCAAGCTTAGAATATCATATTGAGGGTCTATTGAAAATTCTATAATACTATATGTAAATTCGAATGATATTGTTACACCTAATTCATTTTTTGCTTTTATACATATTCCGTTGCTATCTTTCTGCATCGAAATGAATCCACTATTATATTTCAAATATCTGGATATAATATCGGGCATATAGAAAGTTTCATCGCTCTTATGACAAATAAAAAATTCAAGTTCTACACCTATTTTCATTTTTATAATTAGAATTTATATCGAATAAATGATTAAAGCGTTCTTTTCCTATCTTTGTGGTCTAAAAAGTTCAATTGATGTATTACGACAAGATTCGCCACCGTCATAACCAAGTGCTGCTACGACAGGGTTACCCCCTGTTGAGTTTGATGCCTTGCTAATAACTTTCAAGTACCATTGGGATGAAATTGCGCTATTTTACTCTGGAGGGTAAAGTGTGTCAACGTATTTTTCTTACAACAGGAAGACCAGTGTATCGCCTTTGGTTCAAGATTAGATGTTCTTTATATTAAGTATACCTGAAGACCAATCCTCTTCAGAAACTCCATGCCTTCCAGTTTGAAATGACCCGGCCTTAAGCCAATAGGTGGATTCACCTTCTTTCAGAAATTCTCCGCCATACATTGAAGACACTTGGTGAATTGCCCGACCGTAACTCCAAATGACTGATACACATTCTTCAAAGATGTGAGGATGTTCTGTTGGATGGAACAGAGAGAACCATTCAGAGTCCTACGGACGAAGACAGGCAGTCAGCATGTTATAGTGGTAAAAAAACTCATAGCATAAAGAACAACCTGCTTTGTATCGGAAACCTTCGGATTGTGTGGCTTAGCTCCACATACGAAGGTCATTGAAGTGTGCATGCCCCAAAAAAACCTAAGGGAAAAGAACTTATAACTGCTGAAAAGCAAGAGAATAGGCGAATTTCCGGAATCAGGATTAAAGTGGAACATGCCATAGGTGGTATGAAAAAATGTCGTATTGTTAAAGAACGATTCAGATGCCATAAATTCGGTTTCGAAGATATGGTAATTCTTATTGCTTGTGGATTACACAACTTTAGAATAACTCACAAAATGAGCCATATAACAATTTAATCTATATAATGTCTATTGTAATGCTAACATTATTCGTTCTATTTATCACTCATTTGTAATAGTTCTCATTTTTTCTTGAAGTAATAGTAATTGAGACTTTGAATCTTCTAATTTTTGTTTTTCTCTTTTTATTATACTTTCAGGAGCTTTGTTAATGAAAGAATCATTTTTAAGCTTTTCTTCTATTTTACTTATAAATCCTTTGAAATATTCAATTCTGTCTATTATATTATCTAAAAGATTTTCATTTTGGCGATTTATATATCCTGTAATAAAAAATTCACTTGAATATTCTATAAATGAATATGAATTTTCCACTAATTCATCAGTATATTCAACAAGTGATAAATTGCACATCTTTTTTATTATGTCAATTTTGAATGTACGCTGATTTGATCTAATAATCAACTTTAAAGATTCTTTGTGAGAAATCTTATAATCTGTCCTGAACTTTCTTATTTTTGAAATTATGCATTTTAATTGCTCGGATTGATCAATTATATATTTATCATATATCGGATTACAATCCCATTTTGATGTGGCTAGCAAACCAGAACTATTATATTTCATTCTAGCCCATATTTCTTCTGTCACAAATGGGATAAAAAGATGTGCAAATTTTAATATTGCCGAAAATATTATATTTGTTGATTCCATTGTTGTTTTATCAATCTTTTTAGAATCAACAGGCTTTATTATCTCTAAATAATATGGACAGAAATTATCCCATATCAACTCATAAACATTATGCAAAGCATCTGACATCCGACAATTTTCTATATTATGTTCTATTTCTAATTGAGTATAAGAAATGAGATTAGTAAACCATTCTATTGCTTGCTGAGAGTAAGTAGGCTGTTGCAAGTTGTTATCAACGGTCCAACTATTAATCAATTTATAAGCATTCCACAATTTATTTACAAAATTTCGTCCTTGCAAACATTGCTGTTCGTCAAAGATTATATCGGTACCTGCAGGTGCACACAAAAGCATTCCTACACGTACTCCGTCTGCTCCATATTTATTTATTAAATCAATCGGGTCCGGTGAATTACCCAAAGATTTAGACATTTTTCTTTTAGACTTATCTCTGACAAGACCTGTAAAGCAAACTTTTTCAAAAGGTATTTCATTTTTCCAATATAATCCAAACATAATCATTCGTGCTACCCAAAAAAAGATAATATCAGGTGCCGTTACTAAAACATTAATTGGATAGTAATATTTCAATTCTTCATTATTCTTATCATGAATTCCACCAAATGACGATATGGGCCATAACCAAGAAGAAAACCATGTATCCAAAACATCTTCGTCTTGCTTTAAATCAGTAATGCTTAAATCTGGATATTTTTGTTTGAATATGATATAAGCTTCCTCTATATCTTTGGCAACTACATATTCTCCGTTATCAATATAGTAAGCTGGTATTCTTTGTCCCCACCATAATTGCCGAGAAATACACCAATCTTTAATATTGTTCATCCAATGTAAATATATATTTTTGTATTTATCTGGATAAAACTTGATCTGATTATTTGTTACAACATTAATTGCAGGTTTTGCTAATTCATTCATTTTACAAAACCATTGTGTTGATAATTTAGGCTCTATTATGGAGTTTGTTCTTTCAGAATATCCTATATTATTAATATATGGAACTTCTTTAACTAATAATCCTAACTCCCTTAATTCTTTCAAAATATTAGCCCTGCATTCAAAACGATCTTGCCCTTGGAATTTCCCACCAAGTTCATTTACGGTCCCATCATTGTTAAGAATATTAATAATGTCAAGATTATATTTTAGGCCTATGCAATAATCATTAATATCATGTGCAGGTGTTATTTTGAGTACTCCAGAACCAAACTCTGAATCAACATAATCATCAAATATTATTGGTATTTTGCGTCCTATAATAGGTGTTATTACATATTTATTTCTTAAATGGATGTATCTCTGATCATTAGGATTAACGCATACAGCAGAATCCCCTAAAAGAGTTTCAGGTCTACTTGTAGCAATTTCTAAAAACTGGTTACTTCCTTCAATTAAGTATCTAATATAGTACAACGTAGATTCAGTTTCTTTGTATATAACTTCTTCATCAGAAAGAGCAGTTTGAGCTTTTGAATCCCAATTAACCATCCGAACACCACGATATATTACACCTTTCTTATAGAGATCAATAAATATGTCAATTACTGATTCGGACATATCATTATCCATTGTGAATTTAGTTCTTTTCCAATCACATGATGCTCCCAAATATCTTAATTGTTTTAAAATTATCCCTCCATGTTTTTCTTTCCAATCCCATACGTACTTCAGAAATTCTGTTCTTGAAAGATCATTTTTCTCTATTCCCTTTTTTTGTAATGCACTAACAACTTTATTTTCTGTTGCAATTGATGCATGATCCATTCCTGGAAGCCAACAGGCATTATAATTTTTCATTCTAGCATATCTTATAAATGCATCTTGAATTGTATTATTCAAAATATGTCCCATATGCAATACGCCTGTTACATTCGGAGGAGGCATGGTTATAGTGAAAGCTTTTTGTTTGTTAGGAATAGAATCAAATACGCCTGAGCATTCCCATTTTTTATACCATTTTGATTCAATTTCATTTGGATTATAATTGTTGTCATTCATAACTATTTATTTTGATAAAATATTTGCTCTTTATTATAAGTCAATTAATCAAAATATGATTATTTTCTGTCGATAATCTTTGATTATAAATAAGCAGAAGAACCATAGTGAATATACACGATACTAACCATGTCTCTTTAGCTTAAATAAACTTCGCCACCATCCACTAGAATTTCTGCTCCGGTTGTAAAACTAGAGTCTGAACTGGCCAGAAACAATACTGCTTTAGCCACTTCTTCAGGTGTTCCTAGTCGATTCATCGGTATAGTGCTTAATTTTTTTTCCCACTCCACTTGCTGAAGTGTGTTACCTTCGCCTTTCAATTTTCTATAAGCAGGTGTGTCAGTCGGGCCAGGACTAACAACATTCACTCGAATTCCTTTTGTAACAAAATCTGCAGCTAATGAACGTGCTAAAGAACGAACTCCAGCTTTGCTTGCTGCATAAACTGGTGACTCTGCTACTGCTAAACGTCCTGCAATCGACCCCATTAGTACAATAGAACTTGGATTACCCATTAATGGAAGCATACCCTGTATTGTAAAAAACATTCCTTTCAAATTTGTATCCATGAGCCAGTCCCAGTTCTCTTCTGTGACTGAATTGATTGAACCAGAAGAGTATTGGCCGGCACTAATAAATAGTACATCAATATAGCCAAACTCTAGTTCAACTTTCACAACTAAATCTTTGATTTGTTCCATATCAGTAACATCACATTGATAGGCTGATGTTCTGCCTCCAATTTCATCTGCTTTAGATGTTAAGGTTTCAACATTTCTTCCAGTTATAATAAGGTTAGCTCCTTCTTGGGAAAAAGCTTTGGCAGCAGCTAATCCTATTCCGCTATTGCCACCAACAACTAAAACATTTTTTCCTTCAAATAAATTACGTGTCATAATTAGTTCACCTCCTATTTAATTTGTTAAGTATCCAACACATAAGAATGAATAAGTTTTATGTGAGTGTGCACGATTATTTTTTATATAGCTGCTATAAAAAGTGTTATTTATTTCTTCAATAGCAACTTAGAAATCTTATTCAGACTTGTCCTAGATACACAGAATCTTTATATTTTTAATTTCCATTTTAGAGTATTGTAAATACATGTTCTTTATCAAACAGTAAGTCTGTGGTTTTACTCTACACTTGTAATTATTTAAGTAGAACCCACTCTTTGACTGGTCGATCATTTAAATATAATCACTTCTCTAAAATTATTAGATATATCACATTTTTCCATTTTTGAGGTATTCAAATCAACTACAGCTGTAAGATTTACACAGCTAATACTTACACCAAACTTTTTCTTACCTTTTATTTCAATTAATATCCCTTCATAACCACATAACGGTCCATCTATAATGCGAATTTTATCTCCAGAGCTAAATTCATTGTTTCTCAATATTTCCACATCCATCTCTTGCATTATTTTTAATGACATTATATCATTGCCTGAAATTACAGCAGGAACTCCGGCACAAGTAACACAGTAACAAATACCATAAATCCTGTTTATGTCAAAAATATCATTACGCGTAGCTAAAACAAAAATATAGCTTGGGAAGAGAGGTGACTTGATAAGTTTACGTTGTCTATTTCTCCAAATCTTAAATTCGCTTTTGAGTGGCAAAAAAGATTCATAGCCTAATGAAAGTAAATATTCATTCACTTTTTTTTCTGCTCTTGGAGATGTATAAAATACATACCAATTCTTCTTTTTAATTTCCTTCATTTCGCAATAATAAAATAGGTACAAAAAAGTTGGTCAGTTAGCAACTAGGCTATCAGACACAATTTTATGGAGTGCAAAGAAAGTAAAAAATAAACAATACGTACTGTTTAATGATAAATGAATTCTATGTATTAAGAATAATTAATACTTTTCGAATTAATCGACGGCTACTAGTGCATGTTATTATACTAATAGTTTGCATAAATTATTATATAAAGGTTACGCGAAACTGTAATTAGAGTTGGTAAATAGTCGATTTAAAGTAAGCTCCCGATAAAGTACCTGTATAAATTCATAGAATCACTATATGCATCTAATGTCTGGAAAGGATCACCGTTTAGGTGGTATCTTTCCTTGTTCAAGGCAGTTTTACCCGCCATGCTCTATTCATATTATATAGAACTTCAATTTTTGACTGCTGTTTCCGACAGAAAGAGGTGTGAAGCTCATGCCCGCACCCGTTCATCTTATTACTGCTCTTATTCGTATTTCATTCATTTTTTGGTTCTCCTTTCTTCCATTTTATGGGATTTTACTGTTTCTGTTCACGGCAGGGCATAGCTATCCCATGTTGCTGTCATGCCGCTTTTTTCCGGTGTATGTCGCAATGCTTCAGTACAACCGTATATGTGATGTCACTACTCGTTACTGTAGTGGGGCTGTAAACTCTCATCCGTCCGCAATGCTCGCAGAAATACAGATTTTCGTATTCACTTTCTGCCTGTTGCAACTCGGCTTCTTTTATTTCGCTTTCATCCCGTCCGAAGTATTCTTCCGGCAGGTTGCCTTTGTTGGAATAGAAGCCGTAGTACCTCACGATGCGGAAATAGCGCAGGGGAATGTGTCGCAACAACCGGGGAAGAACTCACGGTAATGCAGTGTCAGTTCCTTTTGAACCGGGTTTCTCCTGTCGGGTGAGTTTTTGTAATCACGGTATCGGAATGAAATGTTCTCACCGTCCATTGCCGTAATCTTGTACTCGCTCAGACACGCCCGCTTGGAATACCTGCCTACATATTGTATCACCTGCTCCGGCATCTGTAAGGGCTGTTCCAAATGCACTATTCAGTCCTTTTTCTTCTCCACCTTTTTGATGAAGCCCATAAACCATAAACTCCATGAGGTCGTGGAAATCATACTCCAGCCTACCCGTATCGAACAATCTAATCAACGCATTTTCAAACTTGTAACGGAACACCTTGCGGATAGAGGGATATGCACATAATCATGTTCGGGAACGACTATCTTATTGCCGTTGTCGATGCCGCCCCATGACATAATCATGTGCGTGTGTACATGAAGCTGCTTTGTTTCCCCATAGGTATGCAGTACGGCAATCACCCTGGTTTTCAACCCGAACTTGTGCATCATCCAGTCTTTCAGCGTATCTGCCGAAGTACGCATCAGGATATTCAGCATTTCTTTCTTGTTACGCCTCACAAAGTCCAATAGGATATGTGACAAGGTCATCACCACATGGCGGTGCGGCACTCGTAGTATCTTTTCTTTCATACGAGCCGCCCATTTCAGCGTGTCACGCCAGCCACATGACGGACAAAAGCGGTTCTTGCAGCTATGACTGATTTCCCATATCTCGCCACAATCGGGGCTGGCATATATGTCTATTCCCAAAGCAGTTGTACGGCACACACGGATAACATTCACCGCCTTATACTGTTCGAAGGTGATGTACTCAGTCGGGTGTTATGTGTACTCGTCCCACTACCGATTGAAGAAGTCGGATAAACGGTACTTTTTCGTTTTGCAACCGTCTGTGTATATATCGTTTAACAAATCTGTCATACTTGTGTCGTTATTCCCTTTATTTTTTTGTTAAATCCTTATAAGTCGATGATTTATAATTGCTTTAATTGCTTGGATAAGTTTATAGCGATTCTCTGTTTATGATATGTTTTTCATTAAAGTATTGTTAGATTCCTTTGGGGCTTCTCTATTTCCAATAATTGGGTGGTAACTTTTTTAGTTTTTTCCCTTATCTTTTTGTAATCATGGTAACCAAGCAATTATATCGGTAAGCCATTCTCTGGGATTAACTTGAAATGCCTAGCATGATACTAACAATGAATATATAATAGTTGTGTTTTTCCATCGCCTTATAATTTCTGCAAAACAAGAAGTTTTTAGATGATAAAGTTATTGGCTAGACTGCATTTTATCGGGTCGAGAACTTACGAAATAGCAAAGAAAGAAAAACGAAAATCTAAATAAATGCCACTCTGACTATGCTTGAGCAATTAGAAAAAGATAAATGTACCCCTTTTTTGTAGACTGATTAGCTACGTAAGTGCGTAACTACTCAGGTATCTAAATCAACTTAATTACCTGATTATCAATGGTGATAATTTTATAATATTAAGCATTTTAAGGGTAAAACCTGCAAAATGAGTTTTTCTCAACGATTTAGTCGATTGATAATAAGATATTTAAGATACCTGAGTAGTTACCGTAAGTGCTATGTATTGTTAATGTATATTAAATGCTTACTCTAAAAACAAACAGTATAGACTGTTAATTAAAATAGTTGTATATTTGCACTCAGTGTGAAACATGCAGATAACTTATGTCTAATTTTAATAGTATAATTATGAAAAGTAAAATTTCAATGCTGTTATTTGTTGCTGCTTTCGCGGCAGCATGTACAAATGAAATGGAGGAATTCGCTAAAGATTCTTTTGAGAATGTTCCAGAAAATGCCTCTTTGACACGGTCATGCCTAAGTGATACGATTGATTTGGGAGAACTTGTGTCTCTTGAAGAAACAGAAGAACTTAAAGAGTTGAAGGCACGTTATGAGAAAATGTACTCTAACAATCGGAAAGTACAAGCTCTTGATGCAACTGTAGATGATTTCTTTTCATCTAACATCTATGCGATTCGAGAACTTCCGGTAACGATTAAGGTTCGTACTGTCGCAAGTGGTTCTACAACTTCAAATTCTTATCTTTTCTGTGATGGAGCAGGAAAAGAGGTTACATTGGGAAATTCATCGACATCATTAGGAAGCCGGTTTTATCTTAAAATTCTTCCGGCAACATCTGGCATTCCATATTTGATATATTCTAGTGCCTCAAACACACCATTATCTGTCGGTTATTACACAAATGCTCCAGATGATAAGATTCTGATGACAGCAAAAGATAATTCAGGGTCATTATATAGTGCAGGTTGGGATCTTATACCATCTACTTATAAGGGGTACTTTTCTATTCAAAGTGAATCATATTTAGGACAATCTGATCCGAATAATAGTTGGTCTGTTTTTTATCACGTACTTGAGGCTAAAGCTAACAATAAATTGGGATATGCCCAGAGAGTAAATTACCGCGCTCAACAAGAGTTTTTAATTACTCCTACAGCTTCATTTACTTTGCAAAATGTAACCTTTGATTTGGAAAATGCAACAATATCAAATGGCGCAGTAATATCTAAGGTAACTAGTTTGACAAACGTACATGAATATACTACAAACGAAAATCTTACAATAAATTTTAATGCAGAAGAAACATCCAATTTCTATGAAACGGCAGGTACTTTAAAAGTTAACATTTCTTCTCCGTCATCCATTAAATTTCCACGTCCTAGACCTATTGCAGGAAAAGCTGTATTAATGGGTGATGAGTCTAAAGATGCTATTTATTCAAGTGCTACGCAAAAATTATCTGCTCCAGTAGAATATTCTACGAGTATTGAAATGAAACCGAGATGTTTATTGCAACTGACTACTAAGTTTAAAACTTTTATACTTAATGTCCCTTATGTTGCTGTTGCAAAATACGGGGACCGTGAAATAAAAGTAAGAGGAACATGGAGAGGTTATTCTGTTGCCGATCCAGAACTTAACAAACCAATTAATGAACCTCACTATTTTGATTTGGAAACAGGTGAGGAATTAAATTATTCTCTATCATTTGATCCTGAACGTAAAATTTATGTAACAAAATAATATATAACTGATATGAACAAATTACACTTTACAGCATTGTCATTGTGTCTTATGGCAATAGGTTGCACGAATGACGAATCTTTTTATGAGCAATCAGAAATAGATGATAACGGTGTCGTAGTGCTACAAGAAAGAAACGCAGCACTTCCTAAGGAAATTCGTACACGTCCTGTGATTTTGGAGGATAAAACAGCTACAAGAGCTGTAAATGAGAGTGGAGGAATTATAGGTAATTCAGATGTGCTTTTGGGATACTCCTATTCTATTGGAAATTCCATTTTGGGTGACTATGAAAATGTTATATCGCCCGTCATTGATTTGATGAAAGTAAAAGAATATGGAAGTGACTATATAACAGGACGCTCTTTACAGGTGTATATGTCAGAACGCTTTTCTTATTCTGATTATAATAGTTATGAGTCAAAGTTATCGCAAACTAAAAAAGTGGCTTCTGGATTCCAACTTAATTTGGGCCTATTTAAATTAGGAAGAAAGAAAAAAACAGAAGAAACTTTCAAATCAGAATTAACATCATCACAAAAAGTTGTATATGGAGAACTGAACTTGATGTTGAAGAATTCTTCTTTTAACCTTCAAGCATCAGATGGAGCACGTAAATTTTATGCTCGTGAATGTTTATCTCCTGTATTTCTTAGAAATCTATATTCGTCCACTCTTGGAAATATATTAGACACGTATGGTGAGTGCATACTTACAGGATATATTACTGGAGGAAAAGCTTGTGCTCTTTATACAGGATTAAGTCGCAATGGTAGTAGTAGTACTTCTAAGGAAACAGGAATGGAGAAAAGTATAGATGCCTCTTTCTCTTGGAAAAAAAACTCAGTTAGCGGAGACTTTCAATTTGGAAAAGGAAACTTCAATTATGAATCTTCAGAGTATAACATGGAACAATTATATACAAAAATGTGGATTTACGGAGGTGATCCTGTAGGATTGAGCATGAATAGTGCAGAAAATCTTGTTAATATTAATTTTGATTTGGCTCCTTGGGTGGCATCATTGTCAGATAGTAAGAAACATACCATTATTGATATTACAGATAATGGGCTATATCCTTTGTCAGCATTTGTCATAGAAGAAAATTTTAAGAAGAGGTTAGATGCTACTACTTCTAATCTTCTAGAAAAATATCCAAGTTTTGTCGAACCTCACATTGAAATAATGCGTGTATTTGAAAGATACAGTTCTTCAAATGAGGCATTATATGATGTTGTTGCTGTGCTATTTACACGGCAAGGAGATAGAATAGTACTCCGCTCTGGTAATGCTTCTACAGCATCTGATGCTGAGTTGAGACAAAATGAGAATGCTACAGTGTTCAGTCAAAAAGCATTGAATATAAAAACACAAAAGCAGAATTTTTATGAATTGCGTATCAGTTCTAATTCTGTTACACGTTTAAACCCTAAAATTGGCAATCCATTGTGTATAGATCTTCCCAAAGTTAACGAAGCTAATATGTACACATATACAAATCCGCGTACCGGTATTCAATACATCTATGACACTGAAAATAAGATAGCGTTTTCACATTATACTGATGATTTGGATGGAGACTGGATTTTAGATGATTACGGAATACGTAGTTGGGTTGAGTCGTTGCCGACAAAATCTATTTCAATGGCTACTCTGGCAAATTCGTATAGAATTATAGGATTATAAAATAATGATTATGAAAAGGATATTATTATTTGTGGTAACAAGTCTATGTCTGTTTTTTGTTGGTTGCGATAATGATGATAAGGACGATGTAATATCACTTACACCTCAAGAATTAATACAAACAACTTGGGATGTTGAACTCAATAGATATACCGAGAACGGAAAAGTTGAACACAAGGAATATGGTATCATAGAGTTTAATTCAGCTGTAGAAGGAATGTATATCAATGGAGAAGGCAGTGGTGATCCGGCAACCGTAAATGCAGTATATTACCAGATTGATGGACGAAAGATTATTTTTAAAAATAGTGCTTTAGTTGGTAGTTGGACGATTATGGAAAAATCTAAAAACAGAATCGTTTTGCAAGCATATTTACCACAAGAATACAAGGTTATTCTTACTAAAAAGTATTGAGTTATGATTATAAGTCGACGATAATCACTACAGACCTCACTGTACAAAGGAGCGGATACCGAAAAGCTGATAGAGTAGGTTCATGGCATATATTAGACGACATTATGGCATATATTTGATTGAAACAATTAGAGCAATAAAAATATTGCGATTGGATTAATGTGAAATTAAAATCTACTTATGTTAAATTTAAATTATGTAAAGATGAAAAAAATGAGATTTTTATTAGTATTATTAGTGGGTATATCTATTGTATCATGTACTAATGACTTAGATGAAATGCTAGGGACTCAAAATTTGCAAACCCGTTCTGTTGAGCCTAGATTCACAGGAAATATATCAGAAAGTCAGGCGATTGCATTAATGAATAAATTTCTGGATGCACCCTCTTTTTTTTATTTTGAAGATGTCATAGGCTTCGATCCGACAACATCTATTTCCACAGGAAGTTTCACTGTCAACAGAAATGGGAAAACTATACATGTACGTTCTATTCAAGTTGGTGTAATAGGAAAGAACGGAAAATATGGAGTTTATGGAACTCCAGTAACGAGCAAAGAATTCTATTCATTGAGAAATGGGATGGTTTTGCATGGAGAACCTATTTATGAAGAGAATGATGTAGAAAGAGCCAACCCAGTAGGAATGCGTTATTACTATACAACTAATGATGTAAATCATAGTCAAAATTGCTGGATTGCGATCAATTGGGCTGATGCTTCTACATTTGAAAGTATAATTGGTTGGTGAGTGTTATGACTATTACATTTTTAAGAAAGTTACCATCGTTTTGGTTGGTAACTTTCTTTATATTGCAAGTTTCCTGTACTGTTACAAGGGAATATCCTTTTATGAATCGTAGTTGTATGCACTGTGATTCTTTTCCTGTATACTATGCAGATAAATATGATCAATTGGTTTTCATGCAAAAATTTCAAGATGGTAGGCAATATTGCAATAACTTGGCCGCCGTTAAGAAGAATGGGAAATGGGGATTTATGGATAGAAATGGGAATATTATAATTTCTATGATGTATGATTGGGTGAGTTGTTTTGGAGAATATGGATTTCATAAATCCTTAGCAATGGCGAAGATAGGCACTGACCAAGATAAAATGCCTATTTTAACACCTTGTTCAACAGTGCTTATTAATCAAAAAGGGGATACTATAACTCCTGTATACTGTATAATATTTCCGATTGAAAAAAAATTATCTATTGTTAATAACGGACTGCAACTTCGATCTGTAGGGAAGTCATTTGCGATATCAGAAGGTAAATGGGGATGCATAAATAATAAAGGTAAGGAAGTTGTAAAATGCCAATATGATTTAATTTATCCGTTTCGTGAAAAGATAACATTTGTCCAAAAATCAGGCAAGTGGGGAATGATAGACGAAAAAGGCAAGGAGGTTATTCCGTGTATGTATGATGATGTATGTTACAAGAGCAATTATCAAACTATAGATACTCAATTTGACATGGCACCAACAACAGTTTTAAAGAAAACAATAATACCATATCAGCAATATGGGATAGTTTATATGTTTCAACAAAATAAAATCTATTCTTTTTCAAGTAACGGAAGCATTTTAAGTATAAATAATCTATCAAATCATTAGATGTAAAAAAACAAGTACGCAAAAATTATTACTGAAATACATGAAGGAATATGGCATAAACATAATAAACATAAATGAGTAGAAAGAAAGTAAATCTATAACAGTATTATCAAAAGTTTTTCAAAAAGTTCTTTCTATAACAGAATATCCGTTCTCTCTGAATAAACTTTTGATAATACAAAACTTTAGATAGCTTTTTTCTTTTGAAAAATCTCGTTAATCATATCTTTCACATCTTTATTTACTTGAATAAAATTGGCATACAAGATACGCTCCCTCACATCCCTCGATTTGAACGTGTAGAACTTGGGCAATGGCACATATGCCGCTTCCTCTTTCTGAATGGTCACCATATTGAAGTCTGTCTTGCAGAAGAATTTGGAGGTCTTAAATTCCTCCGCTTCTTGTATGTTCAGCTGGTCTCGCATTCCGATTTTTGTTTTTGTGAAGTCGCGTGCCACCTGTCCGCATATCCAACCCGTAGCCATATCGGAAATCTTACTGGCAGGCACAAGGTTATCCATATTCTCGTTCAGGTTGATGCTTGTCTTGTCCCGGTCTATCGTCACGCCTTTCTTCAATTGCACCACCTTGCCGAAGATGTCATTACTCAGCCACTCCAAGGTTTCTTTCGCACGTGCTGAGCCCGATACTACATTGCCCACCGTTGTGATAATCTTCTGCATACCCACCTTGCCGTAGTCCGCTTCGAGTTGTGGAAGCTCTTGAAAGCCCAAAGCCACACTTACTTTGTTGCTTCGTGCTGTACCTATCAGCCGGTCTATTTTATGGAAGTATAGTGTAGGCAGCTCATCCACGATGATGCTCACCGGGATATTTTTCCCTTGGCCGGTATTCACTCTCGTTACTAGTCTGTTTAATATCAATGCGTTCAGTGCGCCGATTATTCCTTCCATTTCCGGGTCGTTGGCTATCAGCAGATAACTCGGGCTTTTCGGGTCACTTACCTTTAAGTCAAAATCATCACCGTCTTTGTGGAATATCCAATAGCTTTCTTTGGTGGCAAGTCGGGAGGTATAAACACGTAGTGTACCAATCATACCCTCTAATTGTTCCATTGCCTTGTTTTTCAAGGCTGTTTGAAACGGTCCCAACAGCGGAGCCACCTCATTGTCTGTTTCTAGTACCTCAAAAATGGTTTGGTAGCTCTCGTTCAGGAAGGATAGAATATGCGGCATATCCGAATATTTGCCCAACCAGTAGGCGGGTTCCACCTCATTTCCTTGTGCGTCAAACACCCTTCCGGTCGGTTTCAGCCGTTTGGTCTGTGGTTCTTCCGTCATTTCTGCACACAGTTTGTTCCCCTCCTTGTCGTAAGGTTCTTTCTTATAGTTTACAAAAAAATAGATGCAAGCGGCCAAGAAGTTTACCGCCGAGGTTTGGAAGAACTGGTCGCTACCGCCACCGCCTTCCTTCTTACCCTTTTGCAGAGATTCCAACAGGGTCTCGGCCGTCTCCGAAGCGGCTGCGAGATTATTGATATACTTCTGCTGAATAGGGTTTACCCGTCTGGAGTATTCCACATCCACAAAATTGATCACCGAGAATTTGCAGCCTTCGGGAAGATTGCCGAGCTGTTGGTTTTTAAGGTAATGATAGTAGAGTTTTGTGGCAAGTGTCGGCCATTTGTAATCATAGACCACCATCGCAAAACCCTTTGCCGAGTGCTGACGGATAAACGGCTCGATAATTGAGAATGTCTTACCCGAACCGGGTGTGCCGACCACCCATGTGCCACGAAAAGGATTGGTGATGTTGCACCAGCCTTTGCGGAACTTGCCTTTATAATAGAACCGCATCGGGATATTTACCGAGTATTTGTTTTCCACCAGTTCCATACATTGCTCAAAGCTCTCATTCTCCAGATTGAATCGGTCTTTCAGCAACCCTTCCTTTAAGAACTTCGATATATTGTCCAACGCCACGTGTACCAATAGGGTTCCGATTACTGAGGACACCATATATAAAACAATGTTCAACCGAAGGGAATATAGTCGAAAGTCTATCGTAAAGCCGAATAGCCATACAGCAATAATCAGCAGTGCGATACCGCTGACCAATGGATAAAGCACCTGTTTCCGTGCATTAAATTCCAAATGCTTCTTGTTTCTCGTTCCTACGCAAGTGATGCATATTAATGCGAATGTGGCAATTTTACTGTACACCAAGTGCCCATCATGGTAAAGGAACCAACTTTTTATACGGCTGTGCACATCACACACCACACCGTTCCAATAGTCCAGTACCTCCGGGTCAATGGCATACATGAAGAACTCTATAAGTAAGGATACATAGATTGCCGTGCGGAATATCTTATATACTCCCTGTAATTCTTTACTTTCTTCCATAGTGATATGGTTGGATGATTATTCATTCAGTGTGATTATCGGACGCACTTTGTGTGCTTGCCATTTGGGAGTTTCTTGTATCGTACCGCTACCGGTCGAATACAACCATGCTTTGGCGGTTTCCTGTCCGGCCACTTCGGTCGAAGTCCAGTACCAACACTCGTTGGCACTGTCCGGGATAGGCATACCGCCGCATTGCTCGATATACGGATTCACCGCCTCACGGCTGGCATACAGCAAGCGCATTTGCGCTACCGAAGGCACGTAGGCACTCTGCCCATACTTCCATAAATCAAAAACCTGCTCAGCTATCGGCGAGGACGTCTCCGTCGTTTCATACAAGGCAAACGTATTCTCATTGCCGTCCAAAGCCGCCAAGTCAGCCGATGTGCCTTGTGCAATCCCGATGCTGTCCGCAAAGGCTTCCGGCGCAAGGTCGTGCAGATAGACCGCATATCCGTTTCCTGCCATCGCTTCATCCCGGTTCAGGTGGAACACCACGGCTATGGCCTCCTTTCCCGATAGGCTGTAGTCCTCATAGCTCATTACCTTACCGTCCGTACAAAGGATATGGCCCACCTTCATGCCGGTGTCTGGAAAATCCCGGTGTTCATCACACGCCACTAACCCCAATGCTGTAGCCGGAATCATCCCCAAAAACATTATTCCTAGTCTCATGCCTTTCCCTACCTTATTATGAATAACCCTTGCCATTTGTTCCATTCGTGTCTGCATTTCATTCATATCCTGTGTTTTATTTATCATTGTCTATAATCCTTATTTACCCCTATTGTTATTTCTACTTCTTGTCGTATATTAGTTCAGCGGCATTTTTTTCATTTAATAGGCAATTTCACCCCGATAACCACTCCTGTGCGGAACAAGTCATTCCCACCAATCATCAGGTCGCTTTTCACCTGCCAATATACCTGCCAACCCTTACGCAAAGAGTAACTATGCTCATATCCGGCGTGTACGCTGCCCACCACATTGTGCCGGTCAGAGCCGAGCGAACCGCCTATGCGCAGGTTGCCATGGTGGTTGTGTCCTCGTGTCACGCAAGGCTTGTAGGCTACGCCCAAGCCCCACGTGTTGTAGTTGCTCCAAAACGACTTCGGGCATACGTGACCGCACGAAGCGCATTCGTCCCATTTCAGATACACGTTCCCGAAATACTCCCAAGCGTTATGATAACGTGTCTCATGTTCGTAAGCCACCGTCAAGTCCATGCCTTGCTCATACAGGAGTCCGGTGCCAATCTGCAACCTCCCCCTATGGTCGTCCGCAAATCCCGGAACACAAGTGGTAAACAGGATTACCGCCAATACAAACATCTTGTTCAAATAAAAATTCTTCATGCCTGATTCCTCATTCTTCATTAAGTAAGACTTCATTAAAGTTGTCCGCATTCAGCACATCTTCATAGTCGATGTTCAGCGAGATATTGCGCCCCGAAATTTGCTTTTCGCTTAGTTCTATGGTCAGCACCTTGTCATTGGGGAAAGTCATTTTCCGTATCACCACGATGTTACGGTAGCCGTGCAGGAACGACTTACCCTGTTCCAACATCATTTCTGGCTGTAACTCAATCACCTGCGCATTGGTAGCTTTCGACACCTTCTTGTCAGCGAGTTTCACTCGCATCTCATCTATATCGAAGCGGATGCGTGTACGGTTCTCTATCGAAAAGTCAATGAAAAAGTAGTCGCCCACGGCATAAATGTTGTTCAGCCGCATGGTCATACGGTGTTGTTTGCAGCTTACGTTCCGGTATCTAGCCGGAGAAGTCCATACCCTACGGGCAAACCGGTATATGTCCTCTGTGGAGAGCGACACCGCCGGGTTATGGTAAGCTGTGGTCTCTACAGCGTGTATTTCCTTGTCCGTCACCGCCTCTTGCAGCCGGGTGGTGTAAACCAGTGCGTATTGCGTTCGGTAGCGTTCCGTCACGATGGTCACAATGGCAAGCACCTCGCCGTCTTCGTGTCCCGCCTCTTTGGGTTTCAGCCGGATAGTATTGTTGATAGGCTGGTCTCCGGCAACCTTATCCGTGGAAATATCCACGAAGCGCACCGGCTCGGTAGCTGTTATCACCGTTGTCACCTGTTCATTCACCGTCAGTTGCTCCATTTCCTCATACGTGGTCTGTGCCGCCAGCGGACAAACCGCCAATACCTCGGCCACCAGACTCAAGATTTTAATTCGTGCATTCATTCTATTTTCTTGTTTATTACATTATCATTCATTGTATATGCTTCCGCTATGCTTCTATTTCCTTTTCTCCCTGCCATTTACCAGATACACAAATGTGCCGTACTTCAGTTTGGCCTTGTTTTTCTTCACCGCCTTCGATAGAGCGTTGCTCGTTCGCTGGTAGGCATTCTGTATAGCCTGCATTCCCCATTGGGAGAAAGCGTTTCCCGATGTACCGTTATTGATGTTCATCGTGCTGTTCATGGCGTTGGAAGCCACATCCTGTGCCGTCTCCCGGAAAGCGCTGCCCGGTACGTACAGCCCTTCCAGTCCGTCCGTGTCATAGAGCGACAGGTTTACTTTCACCAGTTCATCGTCCACCAATATGCTTTTCACGCTGCCTTTCACACGCTGGTTGCCGAAGCCGCTCATCGTAGCATAGAGGTATGAGCCTTTGGGTACCACCGTCTCATTGATTTCCACATCATCGAGCAGGCGGAGCCGCACACGTGAGCCGTCCACCGCCTTAATGTTCTCGTCAATGATTGCCTTTATCAGCTTGGGTTCAGGCGCGTTCTCCGCAAGGGTGTGAAAGTAGTCGGAGGAAGTCTTGATTTTCTTCACCACCTGACCGGTCTCCGCATCATCGGCAATCTCATGCACGATGTTGTCGTTCACTTCCACATTTCTGTCCGTCACCGTTCCTGTCGTCATCGGTCTGGAAACGGATGTGTCAGTATTATCCGGTGTAGGTTCCAATCCTTTTCGACCCTGCAACCTCGCTTCGGCAAGAGCCTTGTCCAGTTCCGCCAACGCTTCCTTGCGCCGTTGTTCGCTTCGGGCAATGCGCCCGTCCTCGTCGGGCAAGGGTAGAGAAACGGTGTCATTGTTCATTGCCTCGCCTTTTTCGGCGCTTTTTCGCAAGCGTTCCTGCATCTCACGCAGCCGCTCCAGTTCTTCCGTCCGCTTGTCCGCTTCCATGTCGAGCAGGGCGAGGTCGTCTTCCGTATATTTGGATTCGTATGCTTCTTTGTCATCTTCATTGTTGTTGCGTTCTATATTCTCCACGGCGGAAAAGTCCTGTATCCTGCCGTATGATTTCACCATGCTCTCATATTTGCCATCGATGCCACCGTTGTTATCCACACGTGCTTGCGGAAGTTCCGGATTCAGGAACTCCGTCGTTTGCAGGGCATTCTCCGTTCTCGCCGGTTCAGTGTCGAAAATATCAAATATCAGATAACCGCTAATCAGCAGTAGCGGATAGAGAATGGCAGGCAGCACATACTTCGGCTGTTTGAAATTAATTTTGTCTGTTATCATCATGTGTCTTGTGTCTTTGTTTCAATAATTGTTCCTGGTGTTCCGTGGCGGTTATGCGTTCTTCTGTTTGGTGGATTTGATATACCGCTACCATCCGGTAGATGTTATGCCCCAAGCAGGTCAGCACAATGCCGAACACAATGGCAAGAAACCACCGGGGATGTTTGCAGGCAAAGCGTTGTACGCCCCCTGCCGCCTTGTCGAGTTTCAATAGCCGGGCAGCCTTGCGGCCGGCCGCCACCTCTTTCTTATACCTTTCTTTGTACTTCGGATCGTCCTTGTCAGGCATCTTTTCTCCGAAAACCATTTTCTTCCAGCTCATATCAGAAATTGTTTTTATACTTTTGTTCAATGTCTTTGTTCAGCAGGGTGCGCCAATCCACTATCAACAGCCCATGCGGATTATTATCCGTCCGGGGCACTCGCTTCAGTTTGCCGGCCGTCACCAGCTCACGGGTGAGAATGGAAGTCCTTCGCTCGATGCGTTGTCTCCCGTAATAGGTAAACTCCATTTTTTCCTCGTTGAAGTTGATACTGTCACAAAATATCGAGAATACCGCACTCGTTCCCATGATGTTGTTATAAAATCCCTTTTCTTTCAGCGTGTTGTATTGCGCCAGTCCGGTCTCATCCACCAGGTACATCGCCTTATCCATAGTGTAGCGGATATACTTGTCATCCGGTGCCAACGTGAAGAAAAAGTGGTGGACTTTCTTTATAATATTGTTTAATGTATTGTGTATCAATACATAATAGTAATAATCAAAATATAAAGTAACAAATAAGCAACAGTATAGGTCATTTATGAGAACCCAAAAGAAAACAAATTATCTCATCAAACATTACTTCTTTAGTGAATGATAATAAAATATATTCCCCACTGTCAATTTTAGAGCAAATTTCGATTTTAATTGAATAATAATCACTATCTTTGCAGACAAAAGCTCAAATAGTATGGAAAATCTAAATCGATTAAAAGTTGTTCTTGTTGAAAAAGGAAAGACAAATAAATGGCTTTCTGAGCAATTAAATGTTAGTCCTTCCACTGTTTCTAAGTGGTGTACAAATACGGCGCAACCTGATTTGGAAACATTGGTAGAGATTTCAAAGATGTTAGAAGTGAGCATCCTTGATTTACTTAGAAAAGACATTAAATGAATATTAAAATGGAAACATATAGTACCAACGATAACTCCTCTGTTGTTTCTGATTATGATATGTTCGGTCAATCAATCATGGTCAGGGGAAGTGAAGCACTAAAAATGCTTGGCTTATCTCGTCATAATCTGGAAAGGTGTGTAGAAAATGGTTATATAAGAAAGATTACATCAAATGATGTATTCTTATATGACGAAACCGACATTCAGAAATTTATGAATACAAAAACGTATCACGAAATGCTGAATGGTGTAGTTGATAAACGGAATAGTCTAAATGATTTGACGGGAAAAGAGTGGATACCCGAAACCAAGAGTTACATGTTTCAGAAAGGTTTGGGGGCATCTCATCCTCATGCGCAAATAGAAAAACAACATCCCGCTCCTTTCTCTTTTCAAGACATAGAAAGCCTTGTTAAATTTTTCACCAAGACTGGAATGTCTGTTTTAGACCCATTCGGAGGGGTTGGTTCTACAGCAAAAGCGTGTGAATTATTAGGTCGGATTTGTACGAGTATAGAATTATCTGAAAAGTATCATAAACTTTCACTTGAACGTCTCGAAAGCGAAGTGGGGAAAGGAACAAGTAAGCATCATAAATTCATAAATGGAGATTCTTGTATTATCCTACCGCAGTTGGCAAGCAATAGTATAGACTTTATAGTTACCAGTCCGCCATATTGGGGAATATTGCATAAACAAGACCAAAAGGTAAAAAAGAATCGTGTACAATATAATCTTGACACTCAATATTCTGACGACACAAATGATTTGGGAAATATAGAGAACTATGAACAGTTTCTTACGATATTGTGTAATAGAATATTCTTGCAGTGCGGCAGGATATTGAGAAAAGGTAAGTATATGGCTATAATAGTTTCTGATTTCAGAGACAAGGGAGATTTTATAAGTTTTCATTCAGACTTGATTCAAAGGTTGAATAAGGCAACTCTTCCAGAAGGAGGCGTTCTTTCGCTCCAAGGGACAAAGGTGTTGATACAAAATCACAAATCACTTCATCCTTATGGCTATCCATTTTCGTATGTTGAAAACATCCACCATCAATATATCTTGATATTTAGAAAAAAATAATGGCTTTGGACAGATATAAGGGAATTATAAACGGAGACTGCGATATCGTCTTACAAAATATGGTTGACGATGGGGTTAAGTATGACTTAATACTTACTGACCCTCCATATAATGTTGGAAAAGATTTCGGAAATACGAGCGACAAGCTGCCTCTTGACGTATTTCTCAAAAGTATGTATCATAGAATTGACATGCTAAAACAATTACTATCTGATACAGGCAGTATAATTTGGTTCGGAATACATGATTATATTTGCTACATACAAGTTTATATGTATCAAGTAGGTCTATTTTATAGGAGAATGAATATATGGCATTATGAGAATGGTTTTTCCAGAAGTGCAAGAATGCCTTCTACTCACTATGAACCATTTCTGTGGTTTTCAAAAGATTCCAAGAAATGGACTTATAATACAGACCAAGTGCGTGTTCCGTATAAAAGTACGGAACGGCTCAAATCTGCTGTTAAATATAAGGACAAGGATGGGAACGAAAAAATATGGAAACCTTCAGAAAAAGGTGCTATGAGGGGTGATGTATGGGACTTTCCTACTTTGGCCGGAAAAGCCTTTTCAAAGGAACGCACTGAACATCCTTCACAAAAGCCGGAGGCTCTTATAACTGAAATAATAAAGGCTTTTTGCCCTATGAATGGTAATGTGTTTTCAGGAAATATACTTGACCCATTCTTGGGGTCTGGAACGCTTGGTGTATGCTGTGAGAAATTAAACAAAGCTGGTCATAATATACAATGGACTGGCATTGAGTTGGAAAAGAAATGGTGTGACATTGCAAGGGAACGTTTAGCAGAAATATAGACTATGGTAGGACAAGATTACTTGAAGCTACAAAATCAAGGTAACATAATTTCTAACATTCGCCTACTCCATGAAATGGATATGGCAAGAGATTATGCGGATTCACAAGGATATTACACTAAAAAGAGCGTTGCTGAAATAGGTGCGAATGCCCTTATCATTACAAGTGGAAATAGCGTTGGCGAAGAAGCTCACAAGATTATTAACGCAGAGGGCGATGAAAGCAGAAACTCTCCATTGCAGAATGCAAAAGCAAGGATGCAAATCCTCAGAGTGTTAGGGTTGGTTTCTGCGGACTATGGTTCAGAAGTCTATGCCATTACCCGCTTGGGAAGATTGGTTATAAGTCAAGTCCTAAATAATAATCCCAATTACAGCATATTGAGGGAACTGTTTGTGAATATAACTACAGCCACAGAGATATACGAGCATAATTGCGCGATTGATTTTAATTGCTACTTGGGGTTCGGGATTTGTTATGCACTATCGCAGTTAGAATATCGTCTTTCATCAGATGAGATGCCACTATTGACCACTTATGATATTAAAGATATAGACCAATTCGTTGAAGAAGCACGTTTGAATAGGCAAGAAGGTAAAACTTTCACGGAAACACATCCTCATTATCCAAAAACTCAAAAGAATCAGCCTATAAAACAGGTAAGTAACTTGACAAGAAGTATCAATCAAATTTTGCGTGTTTGTGGTATTATAGAGCCTAAACAAAAAAGAATAGGCAACGTTAACTACTATGTATGCACAGAGGATGGTCGGAAATACGTAGATACTATTAAGCAAAGATATAAGACCACTCAATTTTGGACTGCTTATAAATTTCGTAAAATAAATAACATTGCAGAACAAAAGGAAATGTGTGTTGCTGCTTATAACGCCATTCTGTTTAGGAGTGGCATAGATGATTCTTTGTCTGATTGCAACAAACTATTTTCTCCGTATCAAATGCTTCCCGAAACAAATGTTGAATGGTTAATGGGAAGTAATATAGAGGATATAAGAAAGCATCCAGATAAAGAATATGATAGGCTCAAAGTCATAAACAGCCAAATATCCATAAGAGATTTGCGGCTAAAAGCTATTTACATTGAAGCACAAAATCAATTTGCCACAGAAACCCAGATGATGAAATCTGTTCGCGAAGATATTTCAAATATGGCAGCTAATAATATTGCTGTGAGAGACATAGCTCCACAACTTTGTGCAAAATATCAGTATGCTGACAAAAGTGATTTTTACCCTTTTGTACATGCGTTACTGAATATTTTAGGTCTGGAGTGCAAGGGGGAGATAAGTCGATATGACGCTTATTGCATTTATAAAGGTCATGTGATACCTGTTGAAATAAAATCCTATACTGAAACTCATGCCTACAATGCAAAGGGTGTTCGACAAGCAATAGAGAATAAGATATTGTCATACGATGAAAGCAAGACAAATGACATCAACTATGCTTCCTTGCTTATTGGTTATGAACATCCAGACAATGATACGGAGATTAGATGCTTAATCGACCAAGCGTATGATAAGTTTCAGATTAGGGTTATTGCCTGTGACCTGCTTAGTTTATCTCAAATGGCAACTCGCAGAATCTTGGAACAAAAGGTTCTTGATTTTGAACAAATACTAACAAGACATGGAATCTTAACAGATTAAAAATGAAGATAGTTATAAAAGACATAGAAGTGTGTGCAAAATGCACAGCAAAAAGGTGCTCGTTTATAAACCTTGCGAGTATAGAACGAGCGTTTTTCAACCTTTCATCAGAAACTACAATCTGTCCGACAAGTGCAATAGGCGGAAGCGGTCCTTCGGAAAAAAGTATTGAAAAGCGATTTATCATAGCAGAAAAAGGAACTTGCTGTGTTGAATGTGGGCTATGCGTAAAACATTGCTCGCACCAAAATTTGTCTATCGAAGATTATAACGCGAATACTTCTGCATTTGGAAATCTTACGGGTTTACAAATAAAAGCAGTCACAAGCCTATATCTTAATGGTTTATTTGGTTTTGCAGCCAATACCAATAGAAACAACTCATTATCATTTGACGGTTATGTGGCTTCAGAAAAGGGCGAAGAAGCCTTTGTGGAGATTGACTACAAGGATGATTCTTTGGAATGTGTTAGAAGATTATTGGGAGACATAATAAAATACTCTGATACGCATAGTGTAAAAAATGGTATTGTGGTGTTGTCAAGATTGCCACAAGTGGGAAGTAGAGATGTATATAATCTATTGGAGAAAATGAAAAAATTCCCAACAACAAATGAGATTAGCATTTACATGACGACATTTTCACATCTTAGGGCAATATATTTATATATGCAGCCAAGTACATTGTGTTCGTTTGAAGATGTCTTTTATAATCCTGTTGAAGAAGATATATGCACATATCAGCAGAAAGTAGAGAAACTTTTCACCGATATAAAACCTATACTATTCGATGAAATATAAGCTTATAATAAAATGATTTTTTAATATGACCATGCAGACTGAATATTCTATAAAATTACGCTGTGCCACTTGTGGACGCGATGATCATTTTGAGTTCAATGATGATAAGTCATACGTCAAATGTACTTTTTGCAATAGAGAGTACCTTGGTGGTATTGAAGAGCTAAAAGAGTTCAATATAGAAGCCTTTGATGAAATCAAAGAACAGATAGAGAAAGATGCTATTAAGCATATTCATGATGAACTAAAAAAGGCTTTTCGTGGAAACAAATTTATAAAATTCAAATAATCCAATGAATACGATATTGACATTTCTAAAAAATTGGGGTGATATACTTTTGTCCGTGTTAGTTGCTGTAGGAAGTCTTGCGGCTTACATAAGGCATGACAAAAAGATAAAACGGCAAGAGGCTAAACTCAATGAATTGCAAATTAAGCAATACGAAAAGGAGGAGGCTAAGGAAAAAATGGCTGAAATGAAGGCAAATATTATTCGCGGGCAGAGAGGAAGTGCTAAGATACGATTTATAAATGCAGGAAAAGCAGATGCTCAAAATGTCAGAATAGAAATTCTCACCCCAGGAGAAAAAATGGCACAAATATACCACTCTGAATTTGGTCCATACAATGTCATAAATCCTCAATTATATAGAGAGGAACGGCTTGCATTGAGTATAGGACATCCAGATACGATAGACCTTAAAATCACTTGGGATGATAACTTTCAGAAAAACCGTTTTGTAACACTTTCTGTTCCATTCTAAAGATATGGCTATAACTGGCATTGTTGGTTTTGTTCTTTTTATCGCATTGGCAATTTTCATTAAATTGAAGATGCCAGAATGGAAAGGCAAGTATTCCGAGAAACTTGTAAACGATAAGTTATTGGAGTTGTCAGATGAATACATTGTATTTCACAACCTCCTATTTGAAAGCAATAGTCGTTCCACCCAAATAGACCATCTCGTTGTTTCTCCTTATGGGGTTTTTGTTATAGAGACAAAGGGGTATAAAGGATGGATATTGGGTGGTGAATATTCCGAATACTGGACACAAGTAATTTACAAAAGCAAACAACAGTTCTATAATCCGATAAGGCAGAATGAAGGTCACGTAAGGTTTCTACGGTATTTACTCAGGACATCGTTTGAGATACCTTTTATTCAAATTGTTGTATTCAATAATGATGCGGAACTTAAAATTCGTATAGACAATCATATTGTTGTAAATCGTTATGACTTAAAAAGAACAATATCACAGTACCAAATGGTTGTTCTTAGTAGCGAACAGGTAAACTGGATAATCCAAACAATCCAAAATAACTATACCATTGCAAATAAAGAGGACTTAAAGCGTCATAAAAATAATGCAAGAAACAGGCAATATAAAGTAGATAGCTCTATAAAGCAAGGCATCTGTCCTCTATGCGGAGGCCAATTAGTATTACGTCATGGTAAATATGGCTCATTCTATGGATGTGCCAATTATCCCAAATGTAAATTCACTATAAACTCTTAGTCAGATGGAATTAAAAGAATATATACAAAATGTCATCAAACAAATCAGCGAAGCTATAACTGAAAACAACGGGAAAAGAGGAACTAACAATACAGTTCTCGTTAATCCGGCTTTAAGCGATGCTCAGTTTTTTGAAGGTGAACAATATGCAATAGACCCTCAGAAACACCGTATAAGAATTACCAATGTAGAATTTGAAGTTTCTCTTGCAATCTCAAATAACATAGAAACTGGAGGACGCATAGGAGTAACGGTATTAGGAGCTAATGGATCTCAAAAAAATGAGCAAAATTCTTCTAACAAGGTAAAGTTCACAATACCTGTTCTATTTCCATCAACACGAATAGAATATAAGGTGTAAATATTTTCCTAAAAATAGAAGTGGTAGACAGTCAAACTTTACATACTGCCCATAAGATTACAGCGAGATAACTGACAGCCAAAACTATAGTCACGAATATGAGCCAACGGTTGGAAAGCCAAATGCCTTCATTGCTTTGGAGGCGTTTGGCCATTTTATTGCTGTGCTTCTCCAACAGTTCTTCTTCGGCTTTGATGTGTCGGACTGTGCATTGGTGTACTTTCTTCAGTTCATCGGTGTCGATTTGGGCACGGATGACTGTGTGCTGTTCCGCTTTGACAATGGCACGGCTAATGCCCTCCACTATGTTGCCCGCACTGTCCTTTGCCGCACCCAAGGCTTTGAAGGCTGTCCGTTCCCGTTGAACGGTATGCTTCAAGCTACCGTGTATGCCGTGCAGTTCTTCTTTGAGCGAATTGATTTCACTAAGCAGATTACGAAGTTCAATTATTTGGCAGTTGACTTCCTGAAGTAGTCCTTCAAGTTCCTGTTTGTCCTGTTCCAACTCATCTTCGGGTGTATAATTGGCAAGCCTCTCACGGAGAGCCGCCGTATCGGGTTGTTTCATTGCATTGCTGTTTTTTTATATTTGTCATTTACGCTTTATTCCGCCTTTGGGATGTCTGCCGATTCTGTTTGAAGCGGTCTGCGCACATCTTCGGGCAAATTCAATCTCGTCCTCTTTTGGGTCGCGTCCCCATTTCAAGTCTGACTGCGAACCGCCGCCACCTCCGCCCGAAGTCACCTCGTAGGGTGAGGTTATAAGGGTGAAGTAAGCCATCGCAAGATTCTGCAAGGCTTGCCAGTTGGCCAGTTCCCGATGGTCGAACTCGTCATTGAAAAAATCAAGCACCTTGTCCGGGAGATAACGCTTGTAGGTATTCCCGTCATACTCAAACTCCGTAGGCTGACAGTTCGGTTTGTAGGATGTGTAGTCCTCGAAAACTGGATTGCCCTGCCGTATAACAGGCTGTGGATATTGCTTCGTTCCATTGGAAACAGTTGGCTTCGGTGTCGGTACAACAGGCTGTTGGGTCGACGGACGAACTTGTTTCTCCTTGTCTTGATGCAGCTTCTCCCATGTCTGTTTGATTCGGGATGCGGTCAGGTTGCGCCCCTTCCCAAGTTCCGATGCCTTGAACTTCGTGTTGCCTTTGAGAAGCACATAACCACGAATGACATCTTTCTTATCCTTACGCAGATACAAGTCATAGCCTTTGGCGGCAAGCTGTTCCTGGTAGCCGTTCCATGACCACTTGTCAAGCTCGCGCAAGGCTTCCATGCAGTCGGCACTTACTTTCGGTATGTTTGTCTCGTGTATGTGTTGCGCCGTAGTCCATTCCCTTTGCCGGGCAATCATTTCAGCCGCCCGTTGTGCACGGAGGTGTATGGCGTGGTCGTTGTTGATGTTCCCGTCCTCGTCCACGCGGCTTACGATGGCATGAAGATGGGGTATGCCGCTGTCGGATTCCTTATGCAGCCAGACGGATGACTTGCTGCCCGATATGTTCGTCTGCGCAGAAACCACCTTGCCGTCCTTGTCGCAGATTTCCTGTATGTCGAAAGCTGCTGCGAAATCGTACCACAGTTGCCGCCAGTCGTCCAACGTGAAGTTCTCGGTATGTTCCATCGCCGGGCTTATCTCCATACGGATTACATTGTTCTTGATGTTGGAATGGTTCATGGTGGCGAACTTCATTTCCGTCCATATTCCCGTAGTGTCCATGCCCTGCGGCATGAAGTTGTCGCAGATGCGCGTTATTTTTTCGGGATGTTTCTTGTTCCTCGATTCGCCCGACACATAAAGCATCGCCCTTATGCCGTGGGCTACGGCTTTTGCCTTAGCTATCATACGCCGTCCTCCTTCGCTTCTTCGCTTGTTGTTCCTGCCGGATAGCTGTTGGCCGTCTGTGCGGACTGCAAGAAGTCGGTAACACAGTCTGTGACATACGCCACCTTCTCGTACCATTCAAGCATGGTCGGCAGCTGGCGGAAAAGCCTAATCTTTTGATTGTCGTTCAACCCGTGTAGGGCGTTAGCGAAGTTCACCATATCCGTCCTGCAAGCCGCAAGCTGCTGCAATCCATTTAACTCTGTGTCGGAAAGCCGCTGTCTTGGCTTGTAGCCGAGTGCCCTCGCACGGATGAAATCGCTGCGTGTCATACCGCATTGCATTGCGGAACTTTTGATTTGTGCAAGCTCCTGTTCCGTGACTTTGGTGACAACCACCCTGTCACGCCTTATAACAGGCTTCTCCTGCCCGGATTGCAGCTTGGGAATATCTTCTTTATGTGCCATAACTAATGTCGCTGAAATAATCGTGAAACGGTATCTACAAAAGGAATGGTGCGAGCCTGCGAGCGGCAAGGACAACGGCTTGCCAAGACGTTGCGAGGGCGTCGTGGTAATACCGTCCGAAGGCGGTAATACCTCGGCATATCTCGCAACTGAACGCTACCGCTCCATGCCAATCCAACCCTCCGCTTGCCACAGCCAGTACAGACTGGTGCCAGTAGGAGTGCCGGAGAATTGAACAACAGAAAGCGTTTGTTTGCACTATACCGTTGTCGGCTCGGCTTCTGACGGCTCTTATTCTTCCCTCTGTTCGTGGATGGATGGGGCAGCTATGCGGCCATTCTCCGCTATTTCCCATTGCAGTAGGCACGGAAAGCTCATCACGGACGCTACCCTTGAACGGCAGGTGTCGATAAGCCCCATGCCCGTAAGCGTGGCAAGCAGGTTGCGTATGCGTTTCCTGCCCATGTTCCATTGCGATGAAAGCTGTTCCTCGGAATACTGCGCCTGACCTGCGGAAAGCATGAGCGGTCTGTGGAAGCCATTGGCAACACCGTCCGTTAAAGCCATCCTCGCCAACAGGTCGCCGAACAATGCGAAGTTGCCTATTTCCCTGCCATTGTCATCGGTCGTTGTTCCGCACAGCCATTGCATCGCACTGTCGGAAAAGCTGAAAGAGAATGATGCAATCTCTGTCGGGTACATGAAACTGTATGTTTCCTTGTCCATAAAATCTTTGACTTTATAAATGTGATACTAAATTTCCCTGAATGAAATGAAGCCGTGCAGGTATCGGTATGGAAACGCCGACTTGTTTTTTGTTGTGCCCTACACGGTTTCTCTGTTTTGAATGACGCATGAAAGGTGAATATATTTGCCGACAATTTGTTTCAGTCTGTCGATGCGTATCAACCCGAAATAAGGGAAGAAAAAAGACAGACCACGCATTGGACTTATATCTTTCCGCCTTTTGCATACGGTCACTTGTTTGCTCCGTTACCGTTAGTGCTGCCCGAAAATGATTGTCCGGGTACAGGCCGCTTGTCAAGTGAGGAAACGGCACGGCTGATGTCCGCCGCGTTCACGGCGATGGATAGCAATGACCTGTTTACAGTAACCAACTGCCGTTTGTCGCAAAACTCCGCCACACGCTCCAATAACTGAAACGCACGGTTCAGCCGATGTTCCTGCGCATTGTCAGCAGTTATACGCTCGTTGTCCTTTCCGCTGTTGAGATAGCGGTTGAGCGCAAGGCGGTCGTCCGCTGAAATGTTTACTGCCGTGGTCTTTCCATCGGCGATGGCGATGCCCACACGCAATGCGTCCGCCTCGTAAACGCTCAAGCTCTCCAAGAATGAGCGGATGGCCAGCACGTCCTTTCCGCTTGCCTCACGTTTTCTACTTTCGTTCTTCTTTTCGGTAGGAATGACCGAAGCTGCTCCGGCCTGTTCCATGTCCTTAGTCTGTTCCATAATTACATTTGTTTTTGATGTGAAAAAAAAGTGGTTTATTTCCTGCCTGTAAGATAGCGGTCGGCTTCCACCGCAATTTCTTCTTGGGATGAGATACGGACACCTGTAAGGAAAGCGTCCAAATCCTCTTTCTTGAAGAAACACAGTTTGCCGCACGGCTTATACATCGGGATAACCCGGCGCATCATCAGCTTGCGGAAGTACGACAACTTGAAGCCGCAATACTCGGCCGCTTCCTTGGTGCTTAAAAGTTTTCGTTGCTCTGTCATATGCGTATATTTTTAATTGATAATCGACTACGCCCTTGTCGTGGCGACAATGCAAAGGTATGGCGGAAAATTCCAATAGCAATTAATGTAAATGTCACTATGATAGCATTTTGTGGATTATAAATGTGAGTATAAATGAGACCCAAACGATGTATAAAGGAACTCTAAACACTCCATAATCCCATATCATCCATACAAGGCAATCTATCAGTACGGAAAGAAACAAGGGTGTTCACGAACGGGCATAAAAAATCCCGCCATCGGCTTGCAATGACGGGAACAAGAAAAGGGGATTATAAAAGTATGCGGTCAGAGTTTCTTGAACTCTTCAAGGTCGTAGGTGTCAAGTCTCGGACGCAGTCGCGTGGCCTTGCGCAACAGCTTGGCGATGTGCCTTTGGTGTTCTGACGGGTTGTCTTTGGAGGCGGCTTTGAGGTTGCTCGCCAACTGCGCGCCGTTGTTGAGCGGCCAGAACTTTTCAAAGATTACCCATTTGCCTTTCCTGATTTTGAGGGCGGCGCATATGGCATTGGCGATATAGGCATAGAGCGTCTGGTTGATTTCGTCATCTTCTTTTTTCATCAGCGGCTGGAAGTCCGCATCCAAATAACCGTCCTCCCGGAACAGCACGAGCAAGAACAGCGCATCGTTGGTCTGCAACGCTTCTGGCAGCTTCTTTATCTGTTCCGGCTGAACTTGTGAAATAAGATGGTCGTAGTGCCGGATTTCATCCTCCTGCTTCATCGCAACTGGCGGCGTAGGTGTTGAAAGCACAGCCTCGATTTGCTTCTCCACTTGTTTGCCAACAGTCTGTCGCTTGCCGGGAACAAGCCTGTTCCACCGTTGGTGCAACCACGACTTTATCCGTTCTCCGTAAGCCATACCGATGATGCAGGGCAGCAGGAAAAGCACGGCAAAGAGTGAAGCCATGACGATTAACATACTCCAGACCATGTGTTTGTCAGGCGTGAGGACGAAAGCAATCAACAGTGAAACCACAAACCAAGAGGCGGTCAAAACAGAGCGGTCTTTGGAAAGCCACTTGTCTATGATGATGTCGTACAAAAGGAAAAATTCCACAACCAGCCCAATCCAGCCGACTATTGACAAGGCTGTAAATATAAATGCAGCCGTGGTTGCTTCCATACGGAAAGCAACGGCGGCTACCAATCCGAATGCGGTTGCGGCTACCACCGTAAGCGGCAACAGCATCGTAAGAACGTTATCGGACAATCGTTTCATCGCATACAACAGGATTTAGTCTTTGAAAATGTCATTGACGCGGTTGACTGCCTCGTCTTTCTTCTGGTCGATAATCTTCGCGTAAATCTGCGTGGTGGAAATGTTCTTGTGGCCGAGCAGCTTGCTCGTGGTATAAATGTCAACATCCAAAGTCAGCATCATGGTAGCGAAGGTGTGTCTGCTGACATGGTAGGTCACGTGCTTGTTTATCCCAGCCGCCTTTGCCCACTTGTCAAGGATGATGCAGATGCGGCTTTCGGACGGAAGGTCGAAAACTTTGTCCTCGTCCTTTGCATCGCCACGCTCCGGCAGCCACTTCATCGCTTGCTTGGATAACGGAAGATAAATAGGGTCGTTGGTCTTTTCCATCACAGTGAACACCCTCCACTGGTCGCCGTCCTTGTGGATGTCGCCCCAGGTCAGACTGACAACATCGCTGATGCGCAAGGCGCAATAACAGGAGAACAGAAAAGCCTGCTTCACGGCTGGACGGGTAGGACATTCCGTTGCAATCAGCTTTTTCAGCTCGTCAATTTGCAGGAACTCGCGTTTGCTTTCGGGACGGTGGATGCGGTCTGCGGCTGCAATATGCGTGAACGGATTTTCGGAAAGATAATCATTCCGCACTGCCCAATTCAGCATGGCACTAAGCACAGTGACATACCCGGTGGCTGTGGTCATGGAAATCGGACGGTTCGTCCGTGCCTTGTAATCGTTCCGCAGGAAATTCATAAAAGCCATGCAATAATCCTTGTCAAGCATCCTGATGGGAATATCGCCACGGAACTGGAATGTCGCTTTCCGAATGGAATTGACACCACGGATGGAAGATTTTTTGCCGTTGTCCTCCAGCCATCTTGCATAGAGGTCGAGCAATTCCGACAACTTGATGCGTCCACGCAATGTGGCGTTTGAAACTCCCTTTTCGCTGTTGGTAAGTTCTATGATACGGTCTGCCTTAATCTTGTTCGCCAAAGCCATGTTGTGTTGGTTCATGGCGCGGCTTGCCGGGTCAATCTCCGGCACGATATAAAGTTTAAGGAACTCATACGTCCGCTTTCCGTTGCGGTAAATATCCAGATAGATGGACTTGTTTCCGTTCTGCAACTCCTTGAAGCGGATGCGGACAGGCTCTTTCGCCTTGATAATTTTCTTCGGTCTGGGCATGGCGTTATATTTTTGTTGATTATTCGATTTTCACTGTTTCTTCTTCCTTGTCCTCAATATGATTTACGGCAACCATTTTCATATATCCTTTCATCGTCTTGGGCGTAAGGCCGAGCATACAACTGACAGTTCCGATGTCGGTGCCAGTGATGAGCAATAGATATATAAAGGTGTTTTGCGCAAGCCTGAAATTCAACGGCTGTCCTATTCCGGCGTTCTTTCCCCATTGCAACAGTATGTTTCTGATTTCAGTATCTTTCGGCAGGCCTTTGAATACAAGTCCGCGATGGTTCGTAGTTTCGGGTAGCCAGCGCATTGATACGGAAGTAAGCGGTATGGAAGACTTTCTTGAATGTACTTCGATGGTAGTTTTTCCATTATCCGTTTTTATATCTTTCCATTTGAGGGCGAGGACATCGGCAAAAGACAAGTAGGTGAAAATGCTCAGCATGAAAGCCTGTTTGACTTGCGGTCTTGACATCACAGGGCAGGGTGTGTCCATCAAAGCCTTTATTTCGTCAACGGTCAGAAACTTTTTCAACGGCCGCTCCCTTGTGATTCGCCCGTGGATGTTCACGAAACGGAGAGGGTTTACACCTATTATGCCATTGGTTACAGCGTTGTTGAGAGTGCTGCTGAAAAGATATATGTATGTCCTTGCTGATGTCATGCTGATTTTTCCGAATTGTGCAGTATAGGACTTATGCAGGAAATCAACAAAGCCGTCACAATAGCTTTCGTCAACATCAACTACTTTCGTTTCCAATCCCCGGTAAGCATCTACAGCCTTTTTCATACTTCTTATATTACAGGCTGAAGAAGTGTCACCTTTATCAAGGGTGATTTTCTCATATTCGTCAATGGCCTCGCCTATGCGCATGGCTGACGGCTCTTTGGTTTCTATACCGAAACGCACGGCAAGCAATTCGTTTTCTTTTTCGGCACGGGCAGCTTCGGCTTCTTTCATCGTCCGCTTGTTCGTAGCGATATTCCTCTTGGAAGTTTCGGGTAACAAATAGAGATGGAGGGCTTCGCGGATGCGCTTGCCGTCCTTGTAATAGTCAAGGTAGGCAGACTTCTTTCCGTTATCTATATCCTTGTATTTAAGCGTGATATGTGATTTCTGCGTAGTCATAAAACTCTATTTTGTTACTATACGGTCATTTTACAGATACAAAACTACAAACTATTTTTCAAAGTAACAAAATAGCCGCAAACAAAGTAACAAAATTAACCTGATTTAGTGTAAATAAGAACTCATTGTCTTTTTGGATAAATCACACAAAGTATTGATATATAGCTATAATAAGTTCTTTTCAATTCTTATCCATTCTGATGGAAAACTAATATAAAGATAATGGTGGAACATTTCTACATGGCTTTTCGCTTCCACGTCAAGCGTTTCCTCCATCGTGGTCCGTTGTACCAAAATGGGTACATTGCCGTCCAGTACATACACTTTCTGCTGGGCATCTGTCACCATCATCCTTGCCGTCCAGATGCTCGACAGGCTGATGAGCACACATCCGGCAAGAAAAAATCCGCAGAATATCGTCACCAGCTTGATTTTGTTCTCTAAGTTTTTGATTACCATACTGTTTTTCGTGTTTTATTCAATTTATTCCTTATCTTCCGAAATTTTTCATTCAGCATTCTCAATTTTTCATTATTCCTTATTTCGTCATGTGTGCTATAGCCCCCGTAGTGGACATTTTCACCTGTTGTGCCACGCCTTCACCGAAGTTTCGGGTAGAGAATGCCGTATCACCTTCAGGTATCATCCACGCCGCCAAGTCCGGCACGAGATTCAGGCATTTTAAAGCCACAATGCTGGCTGCCATGAGGTAGCCGGCCGAGAAGAACGAGTTTTGCAGGTATGCCGCCATTGTCTGTTCACTGGCGGTTATCGCTGTCAGGTTCTCCACCTGTATGCAAAGGACAATGTCAAACAACAGCAGTACGTAGAAACCGACGAAGTATAGGGTTCTAATGGTGAAAATAAAGAAGTAAAATAGGAAAGAAAAGTAATGTAAAATACATTATATTAAGTATTTATGTTGTTTTCTTATTTTGTCTGGAATAGTATAAAATGCCATAGTTTTAACGATATTTTGTTGCATATTTGTTGCGCGTAACAGATTTAATTGTTAATTTTGCCCTCGCAAGACAGAGGAAAATCCTCTTGTTGAAATCAAATAAAAGAAAAGGAAAAGAACATGGCACGACCGAAGAAAGTACAAAAGGTAAAAGAACCCGTGCGCATCCGAAAGCGCAAGTTGGCAAACGGAAACATGAGCCTGTATCTCGATGTCTATGTGAAAGGGGTGCGTAAGGTTGAATCCCTCGGATTATACCTTGTGCCGGAACAGACACCGATTGACAAGCAACAGAATGCCCACGCCATGCAAGTGGCAGGGAAAATTAAGGCAGAACGGATTTTAGCCTTGCAGAACCACGGTGTGCGCCAGTGGAACAAGGTCAAGCGGTCGTGCATTACCCTTATTGATTTTCTGAAGGAGTACGAACAGGAGAAATTCGGTTTCTCTGCATCCACTTTGAAAGGCAGACGGGATTTGCGGCTCAAAGTCGAAACCTATCTAAACGAAACGTGCCAGCCCGATATTGTGCTTGCCAATGTGGATGCTGACTTTTGCCGTGGCTTCATCGCTTTTCTGCGCTATGCGAAAAACAGCGTGCGCAAGGACGGCAGCACCATCAGCAACGGGGCGGCACACCACCATCAAGCCGTGTTGAACGGGGCTTTGAACAAGGCTGTCCGAGAGGGCATATTGGCTTCCAATCCTTTGAAATCCTTGGCCTCGAAAGAGAAATACCAGCCCTCGGAAAGCATCAGGGAATATCTGACATTGAAAGAATTGAAAGCGGCGATGGCCGCTCCATGCCCCCGTGAGGATGTGAAAAGGGCATTTCTGTTCTCCTGCTTTACCGGGCTTCGGTTGAGCGATGTGCGCTCCTTGACATGGGGTAAAATTATAAAGGCACCGGACGGGCATACCTTATATATAAGGGTAAGGATGCAAAAAACACAGAAGTTGTTGAACGTGCCTCTGTCAAAGGAGGCTTTGGATTGCCTTTACCAAAAAGATGATGCCGACGAGCCTATTTTCATGCTTCCGGCAGGAGCTTCCAACATCGAAAGGAACTTGACGAAGTGGATGCAGAATGCAAAGATAACCAAGCACATAACCTACCATTGCAGCCGCCATTCATTCGCCACGATGATGCTTACGCTTGGTGCAGACATCTACACAACATCCAAGCTGCTCGGCCATGCCAACGTGAACACGACATCCATTTACGCCAAAATAGTTGACCAGAAGAAGATAGAAACGGTCGGACTTGTAGATAACTTCTTTTCAAGATAACAGCAAACAGAGGGAAAAAGATGAAAATAACGATACGCACACGGACGCTTCAGACGGGAAGTCGCTCGATATACCTTGACTTCTACGATAAGGGAAAGCGATGGAATGAATATCTTAATCTGTTCCTCATACCGGATGATGAGCCGGACGCGAAAAGGCTAAATGGGGCTGCTATGGCAAAGGCCAACGCCATAAAGTCCAAGCGTATGCTCGGCATAGAGGAGGAAACGGGAACAAACGACGACGAACAATCGGAACTCCCCAAGCGTGTGTTTGCTGACTGGCTTACCGACCATATAGAGGGGATTAGACGCAATCCGGCTTATGCCGCATCCACATACCGTAACTACCGTTCAACCGTAAATGTGATAAAGGCGTATTTGCAGCACCTGCACAGGCCACGGTTGCTGATGGCGAAAATAGACAAGGGCTTTGTCCTCGGCTTTATTGACTTCATAGAGCATAACTACCGTAATACCAAATCGCCAGACAATCCAAAGGAAATGTCGCCCCATACGCTGCATCTCTACCAGTCCACGTTGGTGCGTATGCTCAATGCGGCTGTAAAAGAGGGCGTATTGGATAGAAATCCGTTCTACTCGTTGGAGCGGAAAGACCGAATCGGCAAGCAACAGGCTGAAAAAGAATATCTGACCAAAGAAGAACTGAAAGCATTTGCCGAAGCTCCCACCGTCAATGAAACAACCAAACGGGCTTTCCTGTTCTGCTGCTTCACCGGGTTGCGGTACAGTGATGTGAGCGTATTGACATGGCGTGACATCAGGCAGGGAGATAACGGCTGGATGGTGTCGGTAAAGGCTATGCAAAAGACAGGTAAACAGGTGGTAATACCTCTGAACCAATCAGCGATAAGTCTGCTGCCGGACAGAAACGGATGCAAACCGAGCCAAAAGGTATTTGACATGACCTGCCTTAGTGCCTGCGACCGTTGTCTAAAAAAGATGGCTGCTGCCGCAAAGGTGGCAAAGAATATCAGCTTTCACACAAGCCGCCATACATTCGCAGTCTTGACATTGGCCGCAGGGGGAGATATTTATACGGTGGGCAAGTTGCTCGGACATACGAGCATTAACTCAACGCAGGTTTATGCCGATGTAGTAATGGAAACAAAGGTTGAAGCAATCAGCCGGATTTCAAGCTATTTTTCCCAATAATGCGATAGGTGTTAATGGATTTGTATTGCCCGAAACGGTAAAAAATCACACACTGTTTTGTTGTGTAATTGTGTAATATAGAATCGTGTTATACAAACATAAGTATATTCAATGAAAATATCGCTAATTTGTTTGCCCGATTCCCTTCTGTGGATATTGTGGCGATGGGATTTTGCAAAGATTGGCAAGATGAGCTATTGTGGCATATTTCCTAACGACGATATGGGATTTTTGAATACCTGATTTCTGTATTAGCTCTCAAAGTCTCTTTAATAAATCGTGTGATACTTATTATATCATATCCATCTTTAATGCATGGACCGATTGTTATTGATGTTATTGCTTCTATTGGTATAGAAAATTCAATGTATGGTTTTATAATACCTTTAGACATGATATGTTTGGGGATAGAACTGGTTTTACAAATAAAACGCCACTCCTTTTCCGAGATATAGGCTATATGCTTAGCAACTGTTGCTAAGTCTTGGATGTCTCGCATTATTTTTATTTCATCGGAATTGATTGAGTTTTTGATTTTCTTTTTATGCAGTAAGTAGTAACCAACTCGTTCAACCAGTGATTTATCTATTTTGCATTCTTCAGGTTGAAAATAGTTACATTCTTTTGCATCGTAAGTACGTTCCATCTTAAATTGATTTGATTTTGAGGTACTATAAAAAGCTGAAATATTATTAAAATCAAACTCAATGTTTGCTCCAACACCATTCCCTCCATACCCGCGCCACATATTTAAATCATCCTGATGCTCTGAAAGTGATATTATATATGAATCAACATCACAAAGTATATCAAGTTCTTTAAGTTGCTCGTTGTCCAATGGTGTATTGTGCTCTTGAGCATATATACTAACTGTTTTTTTCAGGGCATCAGTAAATAGTTCTCGCTCTGTTTCGTCGTTCAAATATTTAATATGTGTTGCCCACATATTCAGATACCGAACTTGAGTGTCTTTATCGCTAATAATTGATTTCTCTAACATATTGTAGAGAGTTTCGATTGATGTGTAATGATATAACTTATCCATAATATATAATTTCGAAGTAAAGATATATAATATTCTTCATTTCAACGAAGTAGTCATTAGATTTTTAGTATTGGCAATGTATTTACTATATCCACCGTCTGACAAGAGAGGATAATGACAGACAGCAGGAGGTCGAGGATATAACGAGGTTGCTCGTGTTCTCTTGACCAGTCGTTAGGG